>Ga0164243_10001504_pt1 | contig 39443 bp, 41 predicted proteins | sample OricompcompostOP_FD_108781 | JGI IMG/M metagenome (GOLD analysis project Ga0164243, IMG submission 108781) | Organic Plus compost microbial communities from Emeryville, California, USA - Original compost - Organic plus compost (OP) | ecosystem: Engineered > Solid waste > Mixed feedstock >... | reverse complement strand
GAACGGCACGACAGCGACAACGACGCGCGATGACCGCGACGCCGACCCGTTCACAGACGAAACAATAGCGCTACGGGTTCGACACGCCTGACTAGAAAGATAAAGTTGATCCGCTATGCTAGGTGGGTTGCCCGCCGGGAACGCGCGTCGTTGCCCCTGCGTTCCCGATCATCGGAGGTTTTAAGTACATGAATGTCATCCTGGGCCTTGCCATCGTTCTGGCAAGCTGCGCCATCGGTTTTCTGTTGTCCGGCGGCAACCTCATGGCACTGTTCCAGCCCTATGAGCTGCTGATCATTGCCGGCGCCGCGTTCGGCGCGATGATGATCGCCAATCCGCTGGCCATCACCCTCTCGGCGCTCAAATCGGTGGGCGGCCTGCTGCGCAAATCGCCCTACGACAAGGAGCTGTACCTGGACCTGCTGGCGCTGCTCTACGACCTGTTCAACAAGATGCGGCGCGAAGGCATGCTGGCGGTGGAAAGCGACATCGACGACCCGGCCACCAGCCCGCTGTTCAACAAATATGAATCGATCACCAAAATCCACGGCTCCATCGAATTCATCGTCGACTATCTGCGGGTGATGATGATCGGCAGCATCGCCGGCCACGAACTGGAGGCGCTGGTGGACGCCGAGCTGGAAACCCACCACGCCGAAAAACACCTCGTTCCCGGCGCGCTCGGCAAGGTTGCCGAGGCGCTGCCCGGTTTCGGTATCGTCGCGGCGGTGATGGGCATCGTGATCACCATGAGCGCGCTCGGCGGCCCGCCCCAGGAGCTGGGGCATCACGTGGCGGCGGCGCTGGTCGGCACCTTCCTCGGCATCCTGCTGTCCTACGGCGTGGTCGCGCCGCTGGCCGGCATGATCGAACACAAGGTGCGCGAGGAAGCCAAGTTCTTCGAATGCATCAAGGTGGCACTGATCGCCACGCTCAACGGCGCGGCGCCGCAGATCGCGGTGGAATTCGGCCGCAAGATTCTGTTCCAGGACGCGCGCCCGAGCTGGGTCGAGGTGGACGAGCGGGTTCGGCAGAGATAACGGGTCGCGACCATGAAGACCTCCATGCAGCCCGTCATCATCAAGAAGAAAAAAGTCATCGCGGGCCGCCACCACAGCGGCGCCTGGAAGGTGGCCTTTGCCGACTTCACCACCGCCATGATGGCGTTTTTTCTGCTGCTGTGGCTGATCGCCTCGGCCAATGAACCGCAGAAGAAAGCCATCGCCGGTTATTTCACCGATGTCGGCGGCGGACTGGTCGGCCCCGGCGGCGCCAACAGCGGCGCGATTCAGTTCGAGCATCCCCAGGGCCAGCCCGATCCGGCCAATGCGCCGGCCATCCGGCAGGGGCAGCCGGGCGGCGACAACTCGATGAGCAACGGCGAGGGCGCGGGCGCCACCGCGCCGGTGCAGATGAACGCCGACCAGATCCGCCGCGAATACGAAAAGCGCGAACAGGAAGCGCTGGCGCAACTGAAGGCGCAGCTGGAACAGGAGCTCGACAAGACCGACTCGGTGCTCAAGGAACTCAAGGACCAGATCCTGATCGACTACACCGCGCTCGGCCTGCGCATCCAGATCGTCGACAAGGACCAGCGGCCGATGTTCGACCTGGGCAGCGCCCGCCTCAAGAGTTATTCGACGGATGTGCTGGAAGCGCTGGCGCCGCTGCTCAACCAGGTGCCCAACCGCATTTCCATCACCGGCCACACCGACGCCATCGCCTACGGTTCGGGCGCGGTCTACTCCAACTGGGAGCTGTCCGCCGACCGCGCCAACGCGGCCCGACGCGCCCTGCTGGACGGCGAGTACCCGCCGGAAAAAGTACTGACGGTACAGGGCATGGGCGCCTCCGCGCCCTACAAACCGGATGCGCCCTCCGATCCGATCAACCGCCGCATCGCCATCATCGTGCTGAAAAAGTCCGTGGAGGACGCCCTGCTCGGCCGCAGCGGCGTCGGCAGCGATCAGGTGATCGAATCCGAGGGCAAGGTGCTGGCGCCGGTCAGCCAGCCGCTGGCGCCGACGGCGGCGCCGCTCAAGCCAGCGGAGTCTGGCGGAACATGAAGTAAACCGCGCCGATCAGGCACAACCCCGCCCACACGAAATCCAGCCGGAACGGCTGCTTCATGTAGAACACCGCGAACGGCACGAACACGCTGAGCGTGATCACCTCCTGTAAAATTTTCAGCTGCGGCAGGCTCATCACGGTGTAGCCGATGCGGTTGGCCGGCACCTGCAACAGATATTCGAACAGGGCGATGCCCCAGCTGACGAAAGCAGCGATCCACCAGGGTTTGTCGTGCAGGTTGCGCAGGTGCGCATACCACGCGAAGGTCATGAAAATATTGGAGAACACCAACAGCACAGCGGCTTGCAGCGTTACCGGCACCGAACACCTCACCTTCCGAAATCATCTGTTTTTGCGCCGCCCGGCGGCGCGCCTTCATGTCTTGCGCGGCGTGGCGCGTTGCTCCCGCAACCGCTCATACGCCGCCCGCACTTCGAGAAACCGCGAGCGATCACCGCCGCGATCCGGATGCGACAGCGCCGCCAGCCGACGATATTGAAGTTGGATCGCGGGCCACTCGCAAGTCTCGTCCAATCCCAGCACCGCCAGCGCCTGCCGGCGGCCGTCGGCGGCGTGGAAACGGCGCCAGAACTGCGCCAGCAGCTGCGCCACCTGCGCGCTGTCGACCTGCTCGAAGCGGCGCCAGTCGAGGTAATAATCGCGCAGCACGTCCTCGTCGCCCGGAACCGGGCTGCGCGAGTCGGCATCGCCGCCGGCGATCGGCGCGATGGCGATCCGCAACGGCGATACCGTCAGCCACAACGCCTGCTCGCGCCATAGCGACGCCTGCAATCGATACAGGGCGTTCATCAGCAGAAAGTGCTTTTGAAACAGGGCCAGGCCGGGTTCCGCCGACAATGCCGGCCAGCACGCCTCGCGCTCCAGCCGTTTCAACAGGGCGTATTCGCCGATCGGCTCGCTCGATTCGCGCAATATGCGCAGCACCGCCGGCAGCAGCGGATTGGCCGGCACGGTTTCATCGTTGGCTTCATCGCACAACCGATTGCACTCCCGCCATGGCATATCGAAGTAAGTATTGGTTCTTTGGCCGCCCATGGCGGCGATGTTAGTTTCTGCTCATCCACACAGCGCAATCACGAGGTGCGACCATGAGCGTTACATCCCTGAATCCACGCAATCAGTTTCGCGGCGCCGTCTCCGACATCACCATCGGCCCGGTGCTCAGTGAAATCGAAGTGCAGACGCCGTCCGGGCTGGTGACCTCGGTGGTGACCACGCACGCGGTGCGCGAACTGGGCCTGCAAATCGGCTCGGAGGTCATCGCGCTGGTCAAGGCCACCGACGTGGCGCTGGCCAAGCTCGACTGAGGCTTTGAGCGCGCTGACTACGCCGCGCCGCGCTGCCGGAACCAGCCGGCGATGCTGTAGCGCTCCACCGACGCCGGCAGCACCTCGTGGGGAAACTGCTCGCTGAGGAAGAAAACGGCGCTTCCGCCCTGGGGCGCGATGCGCGCCAGTTCACATTCCTGTGCATCCCACAACACCAGCTCACCGCCATCGGCAACGCGCCACCGCGGATTCAGGTAGACCACGGTCGACAACAGCCGGCGCGTGCCGCTGTCGCGAAAGCTGTCCAGGTGGCGCCGGTAAAACGCGCCCGGCGCATAGCGCGCGTAGTGCGCCTCGTAATCGAACAGGCCCAGGAACAGTTCGCGGTTGAGCGCCGCGCGCAGCGTTTCCATGCGCGCCAGGAAATCGTTCTGCGCCGCGCTGGCGCCGGTCAGCCAGAGCGTTTCATCGGAGCGGATGCCGGGCACGATCTGACGATCGGCCCGACCGATCGCGGCCGGCGCGAGCTGTGCGCCATGTTCGAGCAGGTCCGAACGCAGCGCGGCCAGCTCCAGCGCCGACAGGAAATCCGCGCAATGACACCAGCCCCGCTCGCGCAGCCCGTGCGTTATCACCGCTACATCAGCGCCTTCGCTCATTGCCACATCACCGTCATCGCCACGACATCGTCACCGGCTTGTTTTTTCATCCGCAGGGGCCTGCGGCAAATTAGGCGTTTTGCGCGCGGCCGGCAATATCCGGCGCACCATCGCCGGCGGTTTTAGGCTATGCTGTCGGCTTTGTTGAATCCGCGCAATGCCCGGGCGCAGCGATCGACCGTGGCGACGATAAACGATAACGACGGTTGGCAATGAAGATTCTGGTCATCGAGGACGATCCCGAAATGCGCGAGTTCCTGGTACAGGGACTCGGCCGAGCCGGACACACCGTGCACACCGCCGCAGACGGCGACGCCGGCCTCGACGCCGCCCGTCAGGCCGACTGCGACGTCATCATCCTCGACCGCATGCTGCCCGGCCTCGACGGCATCGCCGTGCTGCGCGCCCTGCGCGAGGCGGGCCAGACCACGCCGGTGCTGATGCTGAGCGCGCTGGGCGAGGTCGATCACCGGGTCAGCGGCCTGCAGCACGGTGCCGACGACTATCTCGCCAAACCATTTTCCTTCGTCGAACTGACCGCGCGCGTCGAGGCGCTGCACCGCCGCGACGCCAAGCCGGCGGACAGCACCACCTTGCAGATCGCCGATCTCAAGCTCGATCTGATCGGCCACACCGCCCAGCGCGACAACCAGACCATCGACCTGTGGCCGCTCGAATTCCGTCTGCTGGAGTATCTGCTGCGCAACGCCGGCCGCGTGGTGACCCGCAACATGCTGCTGGAAAACGTCTGGAACCTGAACTTCGATCCGCAGACCAACGTGGTCGAAGTCCACATGAGCCGTCTGCGCGGCAAAATCGACAAGGGTTTCGCCGCACGCCTGATCCACACTGTTAGAGGTTCGGGTTATGTCCTCCGCGAACCCTGACAGCGGTATCGCCAGCCCCACCAAACAGCGCCGCTTCTGGCACAGTTCGTGGGTCCGCATCACCATGCTGTCGTGGCTCAGCCTGTGGGTGCTGAACGCGCTGGTGGTGATCGCGCTGTACAATTTCACGCTCAACGCCCTGATCGGCAATATCGCCGACAACGTCAACACGAAAATCGACAAGCGGCTCTCCGCCTGGCCCAAGCAGCTGCCGGCCCACGCCGGGGTGACCAGCTGGTTGTACCGGCAGCTGGCGGTGGAAATCGCCGACCTGCAGGATTGCGTGGCGCTGATCGACAGCGACGGCGAACTGCAGCTGGCCAACATCAATATCAACGACAAACCCGAATTCCGCTTCCGCAATTTCCGCACCGCGGCCTACAGCGGCCATCGCTGGCGCAACTCCGACACGGACAGCGACGAAATCACCTGTCTGGTGACCGATCGCCTGCTCACCGACGGCGGCCATCTCACCTTCGGCGTGCCCTTCGACAATTACCTCGATACCGTGCGCCAGCTCAATAAACTGCGTTTCTGGGGACTGCTGCTCACCGCCACGTTCTCGCTGGCCATCGCCTATCTGGTGAGCCGGCGCTCGGTGCGCGGCATGCGGGCGCTGTATCAGGTGTGCGACCGCGTCGCGGCCGGCGATCTCAAGCAGCGCATTCCGCTCAAGGGCACCGACGACGACATCGACCATGTGGCGAACGCCATCAATCACATGCTCGACCAGATCGAGGGTTTGATGGAGGGTGTGCGCGAGGTTTCCGACGCCATCGCCCACGACCTGAAAACGCCGCTGGCGCGGCTGCGCGGCCAGCTGGAACTGCTGCTCAGCATTTCCGACCGCAGCGACGAGGCCATCGACGCGGTGATCGCCGAGGCCGATCAGGTGCTCAGCGCCTTCAACGCGCTGCTGCGCATTGCCCAGCTCGAACAGGGCACGCGCCGGCAGGCGTTCGTGCATTTCGATTTCAAGGCGGTGCTGCAACAGGTGCGCGATATCTACGAGCTGGTGTTCACGGACAAGGACATCCGCTTCGATATCGAATTGATAGAGCGCGCCTGCCCGGTCTACGGCGATCGCGACCTGTGGTTGCAGGCGATCAGCAATCTGCTCGACAACGCCTACAAATACACGCCGCAGGGCGGCGCCGTGACGCTGCGCCTGAGCTGTGACAACAACAGCGTGCAGCTGCAAGTCAGCGACACCGGTCCCGGCATTCCCCGGGGCGAGCACAAAAACGTGTTCAAGCGGTTTTATCGCCTGGACAAGCACCGCAGCCAGAAAGGCACCGGGCTCGGGCTCAGTCTGGTCGCCGCGGTGTGCAAGGTGCATCAGGCCGACATTGAACTGGACAACGATATCGGTCTCATCGTGCGCATACGTATCCCCATCGACAAACACGCCGAACAGGCCGAAGCCGCCTGAAATCCCCGCGCCGCAGCGGCATGACCTTGTGGGTCATTCAAGTGTACTGCGCGCGGCGTACGTACAAATCCCCAGCCAAAACGCCGGGTGAAGTCATCGCCAAGCCGGATAAAAGGCGCTAGAATGCGCGGCCGTTTAATCCGCTACCGACTGTCCTCTGCCGCCTTAGTCATCTATAAGAGCGCGTCAACATGGGGCTTGGGCAAAGTGTAGCGCCCCAGCAGAGACAGCAATGACCCATACCGACTTTTCCAGTCTCGGCCTGCCCGAGGCTTTGTTGGCCACGCTGACCAGCCTTGGCTATCAGAAACCGTCGCCGATCCAGGCGCAATCCATTCCCGCACTGCTCACCGGCCGCGACCTGATCGGACAGGCCCAGACCGGCACCGGCAAAACCGCGGCGTTCGCGCTGCCGATCCTGGCCGGCCTCTCTAACAACCAGGCTCAGGCGCAATCGCCGCAGGCGCTGGTGCTGGCGCCGACGCGGGAGCTGGCCATGCAGGTGGCCGAAGCATTCCAGCGTTACAGCGAAAACCTCGGCCACTGCCGCGTGCTGGCCGTGTACGGCGGCCAGTCCATGCGCGATCAGCTGCGCGAGCTCAAACGCGGCGTGCAGATCGTAGTCGGCACGCCGGGCCGGCTGCTCGATCACCTCAACCGCAACAGCCTCGATCTCAGCGCGCTGCGCTGGCTGGTGATGGACGAGGCCGACGAAATGCTGCGCATGGGTTTCATCGACGATGTCGAGGCGATTCTCGCGCACACCGGCGGCAAGCAGCAGACCGCGCTGTTTTCCGCGACCATGCCGCCGCGCATCAAACATATCGCCGACCGTTATCTGCGCGATCCCGAGCGCGTCTCCATTCCGGCCGCCACCACCACCGTCGCCACCATCGAGCAGCGGGTGGTGTGGGTGCGCCAGCGGGAAAAATCCGCGGCCGTGCTGCGCCTGCTGGCGGCGGAGGATTTCGACGCGGTGATCATTTTCACCCGCACGCGCGAGAGCACTTCCGAACTGGCGGAGCAACTCTCCAATGCCGGCTACGCCGCCACGGCGATCAACGGCGACATGAACCAGGCCCAGCGCGAGCAGACCATTTCGCTGCTGAAACAGGGCAAGATCGACATCCTGGTCGCCACCGACGTCGCCGCCCGCGGCCTCGATGTCGAGCGCATCAGCCACGTCATCAACTACGATCTGCCGCACGAATTCGACACCTATGTGCACCGCATCGGCCGCACCGGCCGCGCCGGCCGCAGCGGCCGGGCGATCCTGCTGGCCGATCCGCGCGATCGCCGCCAGATTCGCGCTCTGGAGCACACCACGCGCCAGCCGCTGCAGGCGCTCGACCTGCCCAGCGATGAGGCGCTGCAACAACGCCGCACCGATCGCTTCCGCCAGAAACTGGCCGAGCGCCTGGGCCATGCCGACGGCGTCGCCTGGCATTCGCTGGCCGATGAATTGCGCAGTGAGCTGAGCCTGACCGTGACCGATCTGGCCGCGGGCCTGCTGGCGCTGCTGGCCGATCAGCACGGCCTCAACGCCAAACTGCCGGCCGCGCCGGCGCCGGTCAATGCCAGCGCCACCTTCGAACGCAGCCCGCGCGATGCCTCGCAGCGCCGCCCGCGCCCGGAACACAACCTGCCCACCGAGCGCTATCGCCTGGCGGTGGGACGCGTGCAGCAGATCAAGGTGGGAGATATCGTCGGCGCCATCGCCAACGAAGCCGGCATCGACAGCGCGCTGATCGGTCGCATCCAGCTGTACGACGATTACAGCACGGTCGATCTGCCGCAAGGCATGCCCAAGGACGTGCTGCAACATTTGCAGACCGTGCGCGTGCGCAATCATCCGCTCAGCCCGCGCCTGGCCGATGCCGGCGATTCGACCGAACCGCGCCGCCCGCGCGGCGAGGGTTACGGCAAACGCGACAGCCGGCCGCCGCGCACGATGCCGCCGCGAAGCGGCGCACCCAAGCGCGACTTCGACGCGGGTGACGCACCGCGCAAAAAACTGGCGCTGAAACATTGACGATTTTCAAAGCCATCCTTCGAGGAAGATAACAATGTTCAAGGTCAACGAATATTTCGACGGCAAGGTCAAATCCATCGCCTTCCAGGGCGAACAACTGCCGGCCACGGTCGGCGTCATGGCGCCGGGCGAATACGAATTCGGCACCAGCCAGCGCGAAGTGATGACCGTCATCAGCGGCGCGCTCACGGTGAAACTGCCGGGCGCCGCCGATTGGCAGACCTTCCGTGCCGGCAGCCATTTCGAAGTGGCCGCCAACCAGAAATTCCAATTGCAGGTTGCCGTCGATACCGCCTATCTGTGCACCTACGGCTGAGTCGCGCGGCGCGCTGAACCCGCGCCGCGTTTCACGCCGGCACAATCCCGGCGCCGATCACATCGGCGTCGTGGATTGTGCAAATACCGAGAATATCCGCCCGCGTTTTCCCACTGGCATTGGCCGGCTCCATTTTTCGCTATAGGCTACCGGCATTGCCCAACGGAGCCGCGCCTTGCGTATCCAATACAAATTATTTCTGGCTTTGCTCAGCGCCAGCCTGCTGTTGGTGGCGGCGGTGATGCTGCTCGCGCAGTGGAGCGTGGCGCGCGGCATGATCGACTATGTGAACAACCGGCAGGTTCAACGCTCGCAGGCGGTGGCGGTGGAACTGGCCGATTTCTATCGCGAAACCGGCAGCTGGCAGCCGCTGCGCGAACAACCGCGCCTGTTCCGCCGCATCGTGCTCAACGCGCTCGATACCGGTCAGCCGCCGCAACAACGCCGCGGCCTGCCGCGCGCGCCGCTGCCGCTGGCGCTGCTCGATGCGCAGGAGCGCCTGGTGGTGGGCCTGCCGCCGCCACCGCCGGTGGCGCGGATGAAAATCGAGGTGGACGAGACCACCGTCGGCTGGCTGATCGTGCCGCAGGTGCGGGAAATCCGCAGCGGTTTCGAGGAGGAATTCCTGCGCCGGCAACGCCTGTCGCTGATCCTGATCGGCACCGCCATCATCGCCGTCACCGCGCTGATCACGCTGCCGCTGGCGCGCCATCTGGTCAAACCCATCCGCCAGCTCAACCGCAGCACGCATCAGCTGACGCAGGGCAATTATGCGATCACGCTGCCGGTCACCCGCGACGATGAGCTGGGACGGCTGGCGCGCGACTTCAACGAACTGGCGCATACGCTGGCCGCCAACGACAGCAGCCGCAAACGCTGGCTGGCGGACATGTCGCACGAACTGCGCACGCCGCTGGCGATCCTGCGCGGCGAAGTGGAAGCCATGCTCGACGGCGTGCGCCCCCTGACCACGCAGAATCTGCAATCCATCCAGCAGGAAGTGCAGCATCTGAGCCGGCTGGCGGACGATCTGCACGCGCTCACCAGCGCCGATGTCGGCGGCCTGCAATACCGCAAGGGCGATTGCGATGTGGCCGAGCTGTGGCGCGAACAATGCGCCGCCCACGCCAGCCATTTCACCCAGGCCGGCGTGCGTTTGGAAACGGACATTTCCGCGGCACCGCTTACCGTTTACGGCGACGAAAACCGGCTGCGCCAACTGCTCGACAACCTGCTCGACAACAGCCGCAAATACACCCATGCCGACGGCCTGGTGCGGGTGACCCTGCGCGAGCACGGGCAGAACGTGGAACTGCTGGTGGAAGACAGCGCCCCGGGCGTGCCGGAGCAGGCGCTGCCGAAACTGTTCGATCATCTGTTCCGGGTCGACGATTCGCGCAACCGCAGCACCGGCGGCTCGGGCCTGGGCCTGGCGATCTGCCAGCGCATCGTCAGCGCCCACCAGGGCACCATCAGCGCCACCCCTTCGGCCTTCGGCGGATTGCGCATCCGCGTGGAAATTCCGCGCTCGCCGGAGGCGACCGCCACGCCACTCACGATTTGACGCGAGACCAGCCATGCACGACGACACCGTGTTGATTGTCGAGGACGAACCCAAACTGGCCAGCCTGCTGGCGGACTACCTGCGACAGGCGGGATTCACGCCTCATTGCCTGGGCGATGGCCTGGCGGTGATCGACGCGGTGAAGGAATTGCAGCCGGCCGCGCTGCTGCTCGACCTGATGCTGCCGGGCAAGGACGGCATCACCCTGTGCCGGGAACTGCGGGCCTTTTCCAGCGTGCCCATCCTCATGGTCACCGCCCGGGTGGAGGAAGTGGATCGTCTGCTCGGCCTGGAACTGGGCGCCGACGATTACATCTGCAAACCATTCAGCCCCCGCGAAGTGGTGTCGCGGGTCAAAGCGGTGCTGCGCCGCAGCCGGCAGAGTGCGTCACCGGCGACCAGCGCCACCGATCTCACCCTGGATGAACACCGCCTGGAAGTGCGGCTGGAGCAGGACGCGGTGGCGCTGACCGCGGTTGAATTTCAATTGCTGAAGCGCCTTGCCGCCGAGCCGGGGCGCATTTTTTCCCGCGAACAATTGATGGCGCACATGTACACCGATCACCGCGTCGTCAGCGACCGCACCATCGACAGCCACATCAAGAAACTGCGGAAAAAACTCGCGGAAATGTGGCCGGACCGGGAATTCATCCACTCCGTTTACGGCGCCGGCTACCGCTTCGATGTAACCGGCCAGGATGCGTCATCGAAGTAATCCGATGGGCGGCTGCGAACGGCTCAATCGGCATTGGATGCGCCGCCGCCATCAGCCACGCCGACACGCAGCGTGAATACCACCGTGGAGCCAATGCCCGGCTCGCTGTTCACCGTGATCTGTCCGCCCATCAGCTGCACCAGTTGCGCGCAGATCGAAAGCCCCAGGCCGCCGCTGTCGCGCTGCCTGCCGGCGCGCCAGAACGGTGTGAACAGGTGGGCGAGCTGGTCGGGGGCTATGCCTCTGCCGGTATCCTCGACGTAGCAATGCAATTCATAGTGGCGCTGGCCGATCCGGCGCACTGAGGAAATACCCACGGCGATATATCCCGTATCGGTGAATTTCAGCGCGTTGTGGACCAGGTTGATGAAGATCTGGCGAATGCGGGTGATATCGGCCCGCGCATATTCCGGCAGGGTATCCATCATGCCGCGCAGCTGCACGTTTTTCTGCCGGGCCAGCGGCAGGAATTCGTCCACCACCGACTGCATGCAGCTGCGCAGGGGCACATCCGCCACCTCCAATTGAAAACCGGGCGCCTTGAGTCTGGCGTAACTCAGCAGATCGGAGGACATGCTCGACAGGTGCCTGCCGCTGACACACAACAGCTCGACATACTCGCGCTGGCGCTGGTCGAGATCGGTTTGCGCCAGCAGCTCCGCCATGCCCAATACGCCGTGAACGGAGGTGCGCAGTTCGTGTGATACACACGCATAAAAATGCTGCCTCGCTTCCTCCACTTCCAGCTTTTCCTTCAGCAGCGCCAGTTCGCGGCGAATGCCGATGGGGTCGAGGTAGACCCGGATGCAGGTCTGGTGCAGAAAAGCGAAATATTCGAACCAGCGCGTCTTGCCGGTGCCGGTGACCAACGCCAGCTCCACGTGCTCCACCGGCTTGTCGAAGGTCGGCCGCAGCATTTCGGCGCAGACGGGTCTTCCGTCCTTCGCGTCAATGAATTCAATGATGGATTTTCCAAGACAGGCGCGGTGCTCGAATTCCAGCTGTTGGCTCCACGCCGAGTTCACATAAATGATTTCACCGATAGGATTGAGCAACGCCACCGGAGCGGGAATCTGCTCCGACAATGCCGAAAAGCTGCCAGCCTCATCCGTGCTTGCGGCGAAGAACGCCGCCTGGCTCGCTTTCAACAGCGCCCCAGTTCGCCCGTCATCATCCATAACCCGAAAATCCTTGTAGTGCTCCCTTGCGGAGCGTGATCGCTCGAATCCTTCGGCTGGGTCACAGCAATGCGCAACAGCATCTCGACATATTCCGCCATGCTCCCCACGAAATTATCCGGAGCCGAAAATCCCTCATCAATAGGAGAAATCTTCCGATTTCACGGCGGAATAATTGCATAATTTGCAACCTGTTCCGTAGTATGCTTCAGTACCCGCCCGAAAATTTTTCGGCGCGATGATACTCCTTCACCCCAGCGCTAAAAACAGCCAAGATTTCTCCTCAAAAAAAATATCTCGCAATATTTCACGCTTTTTACAAAACCTTGCTTCACACCCGATACTCTGGAACAGACCGGCCGCTCGCCACCGGCGTCAGTATTCATAGGTGAGCTCGACGCCCGCCGTGCGCGGCGTGCCGTAAACCTGGACGATGGCCGCCGGCGGCTCGTTCACCGCCGTGGAAAACACCACATATTCTTCGTCGGTGAGATTCCTGCCCCAGAGCGACAGCTTGAGATCGCCCGCGTTTTTCGTCAGCGGAATCGATGCCAGCGTCAAGCGGGCATTGATCAGGGTATACGCGTCCATATGCTGCCGGCCGAAGGCCACATAGGCATAACGGGCGGTTGACGTCGCATCGACATGCGCGGTCAGTGTGCCGAAGCGCCAGGGAGAAAAGGTGTAGTCCACGGTCGCGGCGCCCGCGTGGCGCGGCGTCTGTGTCAACACCAGGCGTTGATCGGCGCCGCCGGCCAACGGATTTTCCTGCGGCGGGAAATCGCCGTCCAGGTAGGTATAACTCAAGCCCAGCCTCAGACCATCGCTGGGCGCCAGCATGAAATCCAGCTCCGCGCCCTTCACCCTCACCCGGTCGGTGGCATTGATGGTTTCGGTGATCACCACCATCATCGGATCGATCACGTCGACCTGCATGTCCTTGTAATCAGTACTGAACAGCGCGATGTTCAGACGGGCGCGCCGCTGCCAGAATTCCGTTTTCAAACCCGCCTCCCAGGTATTCGCCTGCTCCGGCTTGTACGCGGAGAAATCCGTGGCCCGCGAATTGACGCCGCCCGACTTGTAGGCGCTGCTCCATTTGAGGTAAGTCGACAGCGCCTCCATCCAGTCATAACTCACCGTGACCTGGGGATCGATGTGGTGGGTTTTCAGATTGAAGCGGCTGTAACCGATCTCGGTGCGGTTTCCGGTTTTGCGATCCTCGGTGTAACGCGCGCCGAGGGTGGCGTGAAGACGCTCGCCCCATAACGGCGGCGTCCATGTGGCCTGGCCGTATACCGCCCTGGAGTCGACGGCCGCGTGCACGATGCGAATCGGCACCGGCAGGCCGAAAGTCGGGCCCGGCGTCGGGCTGATATTGGTCGGAGGAATGATCGGCGTGAGCGGCGCAGCGCCGGCCAGCGCGCCGAAAATATCCAGGGAGAACAGGTCTTGCAGCGTTTCCTTGGCGTGTTCGCGGTAATAGTAAAGCCCGGCAACCCAATCGACGCTGCGGCTGCGGCCGAGCCACTGCAATTCCTGCGACAGCTGGTCCTGGGCGATATCCGACAGCATCACCAGGCCGCCGTTGTACAGGGCGCCGCCGAAATTGCTGAAGGTGCGTTCGTTCAGCGTGCGCCAGCCGGTCAGGGATTTGAAGGTCCACTGCTCGTTCGCATCCCAGCTGGCCACCAGCCGGTGCAGCGCCTGATTGGTGATGGTGGGCTCCAGCGGCCGGATCGGATAGCGGGTTTTACCCTGCCGCCCCGGCTCGACGCCGACAATGCCGATGTTGTCCTCGTACAACTGATAATAATTCTGGGTGATTTCGGTTTTGGAACGATCGAAGCTGTAGTCGATATCCAGATCGCTGCGCGGCTGCCAGTTCAGGGCGATGCGTCCGCCGCGTTTTTCATAGGCGTCGAAATCCGCCTCGCCCGGCGCGGTATTGCGGACCCAACCGTCGCGGGCGGCGTAGAGATAATCGATTTTGGCCCGCACCGATCCCGCCGCCGGCAGGTTCAGGTGCGTAACGCTGCGCTTTTCGTCATAACTGCCGATGCCGACGGCCTGCTCCAGGCCGAACTCGCCGCTGGGCTGCTTCGAAACCAGACTGACGGCGCCGCCGGTGGAATTGCGGCCGAACAAGGTGCCCTGCGGGCCGCGCAAGACTTCGATGCGATCGAGATCCGCCACCTCCGCGGCGAAGCCCTGGGCACGCCCCAGATAAATGCCGTCGAGATAAATGGCGACGGAACCCTCGCGCGTGATTTGGCCGATATCGAGCGGACCGTTGCCGCGGATGGTCATCACCAACGTCGACGGCGTGGTCGGAAACGGCATGATCCGCAGCGACGGTACCGCGCCATCGGTGAGCGCATCGAGGCTGTGGATGCCGAGTTGTTGCAACTGCGCGGCGCTCAGCGCGGAAACCGCCACCGGCGCGCTTTGCAGGGATTGCTCCCGCCGCTGCGCCGTGATGATGACCTCCTCCAGTTGCTCCTGCCGCTTCGGAGCCGTGGCGCCGACAACCGGGACCGGTTCCATCACAACCCAGGCCAGAACGATAAAACGATTCAGAGAACTTGATTTTTTAACCAACATGCGTGGATCTAACTCCATTTAAAATGATGAATCGGCGTCATAACTTTTTCCGCTCAGCGAACCTTTCCGTGATCGACATCCAAGCGCACGGTCGCCGCGCAGCGATGCGAAACGGCTTCGCGGATTTCATATGGGCTGTGAACGATGACTTTCCTTCAATTCAAGTCGGCGGCGCAGATCGCTTTCGAAAGAAAAATATCGAACTCCCACGAGGCGAAACCGTGGGATGAGGAAATTCCGGAGCGGAACAGAACCCAGATGGTGAATAACGGCTTTTATGTATTGATCGGACCAACAACCATCGAACGAACACAACCCACTCCTTGGCAATTTTTTCGACGTGATTTTTAGATGCGCGTTACGGCTGCCCGGCTCTTCGAAAAACGCGGGGCTGATTGCCGACATCTTCGAGTGATGGATCAACGCGGGGTCAACACCTGAAGGCCGGGCGGGCCAACTTCAGGCCGGCGTATTAAACTATTTCTGCGACTCGGCAAAAAATAATTTAATCATCTATCTCGATCCGCGCCGCGGCGGCGACAGAATAAGCCGGTGCTTTACGGTACGCGGTCAAAAACGTGTACCGAATCGATGGGGCCGGCGCGACTTGATCGCGCAAGTCGAACGCCCCTCACTTTCCCAATCCTTACGCACTACTTGCACAATTGTTGCACCGTGCCCCGTTATTCTGATCCTGACTGAACCCGACCTGGAGCACGACCATGAAAAAAATCCTTCTCGCCTGCTGCCTCGGTGCCGCTGTCGTAGCCGCCCACGCGCAACCGCAACATCCCGGTCCGGACGAAGGCCAGCGTCTGACCTACCTGCAAAAAAGCCTGCAACTGAGCGACGACCAGGCGCAAAAACTCAAGCCCATTCTGGAGAATTCGGCCGAGCAAAAACGTGCCGTAATGCAAAAATACAAACCGCAATTCGAAGCCATGCGCACCGACATGAAAAACGTGGATCAGCAGACCCACAGCCAGTTGGCCACGGTACTGACCCCGGCCCAGCTGCAAGCCTTCGATGCGCAACACGAGGCGCGCAAACACTTCGGTGGCAAACACGGCCGGTTCGGCGGCCCGCGCCCCGATGCCCGCCCCGACGCCATGATGCGCGCGCAGCCGGAATAACCCTGTTCATTCCCTTCCGCACCCCAGCGGAACCCTTCAGGCCGCCCAAAGCGGCCTTTTTTTATTCCTCCCGATTTCGTGGCATCGTCGCTTGGATTGCGGGCGGGGCTTCCTGCATACTGCCTCGTCAAGTTCCGCCAGAGACCCTTTCCCGCATGTGCAATCGTCCGTTCGCCCTGTTATTGACCCTGTGTCTGTTCGCGACCGCCGCCTGGGCGCAGGCACCGGATGCGAACAAGAACAAGCCGCCCGCCGCCGATCAGCAGATCATCAGTCCGCCGGCGATGCCGATCATCACCCCCACGCTGCAGGAACAGCTGCGCCAGCTGCTGGACAGCATCGACCGCAAGGAGCGCGATCTGGACACCATGCGCCAGCAACGGGCCAGGATGGAGGGCAGCCAGGCGACGGACATGGACAAGGAAATCGAAAGCGCCGCCAAGCAGCTCTCCGATCTGCGCCAGCAGTTCATCCAGCTGGCCACGGACGATTTCTCCTTCAATATCGCCACCTACAATCAGACACCGCAATTCGATATCAACTGGCAGCAGGATTTGATCCAGGTCATTTACCCGCTGCTGCGCGAACTGAAGCACCTGACCGAGCGTCCGCGCATGATCGAGCAGCTCAACGGCGAGATCAATTTTTACCGGGAGCACCTCGACAGCCTCAACAAGGGCGAGGAGCACGTCGATGCGCTCATCGCCAACACCAAGGACCCCAAGCTGTTGCAGGGGCTGAAGCTGGTGGCGAAAAAAATCGCCGAGCGCAAGAGCGATGTCGATCAGAAATTGTCCGGACTGGAACGCCAGCTGGAGGACATGCAGCAACACGACGAACCGCTGTGGCCCTCGATCCGCGACGGCATGCGCACCTTCGCCACCAGCGTCATCCTGTATTTGCTGCTGGCCACGCTGGCCGCCTTCGCCTCCTACTATCTGCTGCGGCTGCTGGGGCAGCTGCCGCTGCGGCTGATCGCCGCCGACCAGATGGAACGCTGGGTGTTCGTCGAGCGCAGCGGCCGCCTGCTGACCAAGGTGATCAGCATCATCGGTTCGCTCATCGTGTTCCTGATGGTGCTGTATGCGGTCGGGGCCTGGGTGCTGCTGGCGCTGACCGTGATCGTGATTCTTGGCCTGCTGTTCAGCCTCAAGAATCTGGTGCCGGATTATCTGGTGGAATTGCGCACGCTGTTCAATCTGGGCTCCGTGCGCCAGGGCGAACGCCTGGTGTACAACAATCTGCCCTGGCGGGTGCAGGAATTGGACGTGTATACGCTGCTCTACAATCCCGCCCTGGGCGGCTTGATGCGCGTGCCGCTGACCAAAATCTCGCACCTCAGTTCACGCCCGTTCAACAAGGAGGAGCCGTGGTTTCCCACCCAGGTCGGTGATTTCGTCCAGCTCTCCGACGGCATATCCGGCCGCATCGAACAACAGACGCCGGAGATGGTGATGCTCAACATCGGCGAGGCGCAGATGACGTACCGCACCGAACAATTCCTGACATTGCGGCCGAACAATCTGTCGGCGCGCGGCTTCAGCGTCAGCACCGAATTCGGCATCGGCTACCGGCACCAGCGCGAGGTATCGACGCATGTCGTGGAGATATTCCGCTCGGAACTGCGCGAGGCCATGGCGCACGCGCCGTTCGCGAAATTCAACACCAGCTCTTTCGTGGAATTGAAATCGGTGGGCGCTTCATCGCTCGTCTTCATCCTCGGCGCCACCTTCAAGGGCGGCGCCGCGGAATATTTCTCGAGCATACAACGCTGGCTGCAAGCCACCGCCGTCGAATGCGCCAACAAACACGACTGGGAAATTCCGCTGCCGCAGATCGTCGTGCATCAGGACAATGCCCAGGTCGTGGAGACCGCGCCATGACGATCTGGGTCGATGCCGATGCCTGCCCGCGCATGCTCAAGGACATTCTGTACAAGGCCGCCGGCCGTTTGCAGCGGCCGTTGATTCTGGTGGCGCACCAGGGTCTTCAGGTGCCGCCGTCGGCCTGGATCCGGCGCGTGCAGGTGGAACAGGGATTCGACGCCGCCGACCGTTATATCGTCGAGCACGTCGGCGCGAAGGAGCTGGTGATCACCAACGATATCCCGCTGGCCGCGCAGATTATCGACAAGGGCGCCGCCGTCATCAACACACGCGGCGAGGTGCTGGATCGGGAGAACATCCGCGAACGGTTGCGCGTGCGCAATCTCATGGAAGAGCTGCGCAACAGCGGCCAGATCACCGGCGGCCCGCCGCCGCTGGACAACGCCGACAAGGCCCGCTTCGCCAACGCGCTGGACCGCTGGCTGGCGCGCAACCCCTACGAGGCGCCCGACTGATCGGGCTCAATGTGCGCCGCTGAGCTCCAGGCGAAATTGCGCACCGAGCGCGGCGCACACGGCGGGCAGGCACTGCCCGAGCTGATCGGCCAGCATCCACGGCGGGTTGATCACGAACACACCGCTGCCATACATGCCGAATTCACCCACAGGCTCGCCGACCTGCAATTCCGCGCGCAGCGCCGGCAGGCCGAGCGCCAGCAAATCCTCCGGCAGGCGCTGCGCTTCGGCGCGGCTCAACAGCGGATACCACAGCAGATAAATTCCGTTGGCAAAGCGGCGCTGCGCATCGCTGAGGGCCGCGACCACACGCTGATAATCCTCCTTGAGTTCGTAGGGCGGATCGATCAGCACCAGCGCGCGTCGCGGCGGCGGCGGCAACAGCGCCTTGAGGCCGTTGAAACCATCGCTTGCGCTGATCAGAACGCGCCGGTCCCGCGCCAGATACGCGGACAACGCCGCGTGGTCCTGCGGATGCAGTTCGAACAGGCGCAGTCGATCCTGCTCGCGCAGCAGCTGCGCGGCGAACCCCGGCGAACCGGGATAATTGCGCAGCCGGCCGTCCGGATTGAACGCCGCAATCGCGTCGAAATACGCGGCCAGCTCAGCCGGCCTGGCCGCGTCGTGCCACAGCCGTTCGATGCCGCCGGCGAATTCCGCGTTTTTCTGCGCCTCCGCGCTGGCCAGTGAATAAACACCGGCGCCCGCGTGGGTATCGATATACCAGAACGGTTTGTCCTTTTTCTTCAGATATTCAAGGATCAATACCTGCGTCGAATGCTTGAGCACATCGGCGTGATTGCCGGCGTGAAAAGCGTGGCGATAACTCAACATGAATGCGAAATCCGAAACGCGCCCGGCGCGGTGTGAACCGGTTCATAGTTTGAAAGTTGCCGCGATCGGTTGCAATCGCGGCCCATCCCAATTCAGGAATGGTTCAGTTTGGGCGGAGCAATCTGTGCACGAATAGCGCGGCTTTCATCTTCGCGCGAGATAAGGAGACACATCATGAAACTGCTCTGGTTAAGCGCCATTACCGCCACCTGCTTATTGTTCGGCAGCGTGGCCCATGCCGGAGATCACTGGCGCGGCGACCGTCACGAGTGGCGCGAGCGCCGCTGCGATGATTACCGTCCGGCCCGCGGCTGGGAACGGCACGCCCGCCCGGTCTACTATCGTCCCGCGGAGGTTTACTACCGCCCGGTATACCAGGCTGCCCCGGTGGCCGTGCCCGTCGTTTATGCGCCGGTGCGCGCTTATCCCGGCGGTGTCCACGGCTCCATCACCGTGGGCTTCTGATCCCCCATCCTTCGGTCTCTCTCGGTTTTCCGCGTCGCCGGCGCCCCGCCGGCGGCGCTTTTTTATGCCTGCTGTTCACTGCCTTGTTCTGCGCCGCTCGACAGCCATGTCAGCAATGAAGCGCCGGGACTGTTCAACGCGTTTTGCGCGGTTGCCAACAACAATTGTTTTTCCGAGCGCAGCAGCTTCTTGATGGCGGCCTCGCGTTTCAAGGCAGAGCTGCGGTCGTGCCCGGGCTCGATATACACCACCGCCTCCGGCCGGCGTCCACGGAAAAAACGCGCGCCGTTTTTGCCGGTACTGTGCTGGCGCCAGCGTCGGGCCAGATCCGTGGTGATGCCGGTGTAATAGCGACCGTCATCCGCGCGAATCATGTAGATGAGCCACGACGACCGGTTCGGCTCCGACATCAAACGCCTCGCTGATTCAATGGATTCACGGCATCGACCGGCGAAGCCTTGTATACCGTCGTCTTCGCAGGCGACAACCGGGCTCGACTATACCGGGTCGGCGCCGCCTCAGCCAAATCGGCGGGCCCGCTCCTATGGTAGAATGCGCGCCCTTTGCGCCGCGCCCGGCAAAATATTTCGAAACATTCGCCATTTCGACAGGTCAATTTTTCACCATGAATTTCGTTGCAGGACAACGCTGGCTCAGCCATGCCGACACCGGACTTGGCCTTGGCATCGTGACCGCCGTGGAGTTGCGCCGCGTCACCGTGGCTTTTCCCGCGGCCGAGGAAGAACGCACCTACGCCACCACCAACGCGCCGCTCAGCCGCATCATCTATCGCGCGGGCGATACCATTCACACGCAGGACGACAGGACGCTGAAGGTCACCGCCGTCAACGAACTGCGCGGCCTGCTGTTCTACACCGGCACCGATGCCGACGGCCGCGAACTGGTGGTGCCGGAACAGCACCTCAGCGCGCGCGTATCGTTGACCGCGCCACAGCAGCGGCTCGGCAGCGGCCAGAGCGACAGCAACGCCGCCTTCGCCCTGCGCTTCGAAACCCTGCGCCAGCGCCATCGCCTGCAACAATCCCAGGCCGCGGGGCTGCTCGGCGCGCGCACCAGCCTGTTGCCGCATCAGTTGTACATCGCCGACACCGTCGCCAATCGCTACGCGCCGCGCGTGTTGCTGGCCGATGAGGTGGGCCTGGGCAAAACCATCGAGGCCGGCCTGATCATCCACCATCAGCTGCACAACGGCCGCGCCGGGCGGGTGCTGATCCTGGTCCCGACCAGTCTGCAACATCAGTGGCTGGTGGAGATGCTGCGCCGCTTCAATCTGCATTTCTCGCTGTTCGACGCGGCTCGTCTGGCGGCGCTGCGCGAGGGCGGTTCGGTCGGGTTCGACGGCGCGGCAGACATCGATGACGGCGAGCCGGACAATACCGCGACGCTGCCAGCCGATGCGGACAATCCCTTCGAAACCGAGCAGCTGGTGCTGTGCAGCATCGACTGGCTGACCTCCGATCGCGATGCCTTCGCGCTGGCGCAGGCCGCGCCCTGGGATCTGCTGGTGGTGGACGAGGCGCATCACCTGCATTGGTCCGAACACAATCCCAGCATGGAATACCGCTGCGTCGAGCAACTGGCGACGCGCAGCGCCGGCCTGATCCTGCTGACCGCGACGCCCGAACAGGCCGGCATCGACAGCCACTTCGCCCGCCTGCGCCTGCTCGACCCGGCGCGTTTTCACGATCTCGAAACCTTCAAGCGCGAACAGGCCGGCTATCAGCAGCTCAACCAGCTGGTGCGCGCCCTGCTGGAGCAGAGTGGCCCGATCGCGCCGGAACTGCTGGCGCAGCTGCGCCATTATTTCGACGACGCCGCTTTCGCCGACGCGATCGAATCCCAGGATCGCGACGCGATCATCCGCCAGCTGCTCGATCGCAACGGCACCGGCCGCGTTCTGCTGCGCAACACCCGCGCCGCCGTGGCCGGTTTTCCCCAGCGCCGCCTGCACCCGTATCCGCTGCCGGAACCGGCGCTGTACGCCGCGCAGACGCAGAGCCTCTACCCGGAGCGCGGCCACGCCGAAAGCCAATGGCTGAAGGAGGACGCGCGCGTACTCTGGCTGGAACAGCTGCTGAAAAAACTGCGCCCGGCCAAGGTGCTGGTGATCTGCGCCCACGCCGATACGGCGATCGCGCTCGAACAATATCTGCATCTGCGCGCCGGCATCCGCTGCGCGGCGTTCCACGAAGGCTTGACCTTGATCGAGCGCGACCGTGCCGCGGCCTGGTTTGCGGAAGCCGAGCTGGGCGCGCAAGCGCTGGTGTGCTCGGAAATCGGCAGCGAAGGCCGCAATTTCCAGTTCGCCCAGCACCTGGTGCTGTTCGATCTGCCGCTCAACCCGGACCTGCTGGAACAACGCATCGGCCGCCTCGACCGCATCGGCCAGGGACCGGCGATCGACATTCACGTTCCGTATTTCGAAGGCAGCGCCCAGCAAGCCCTGTTCCGCTGGTTCGATGAAGGGCTGGACCTGTTCCGCCAGAGTTTTTCCGCCGGCTATTCGCTCTACGAATTTTTCGGCGAGCGCCTGCGCCAACAATTGCTCGAACCGGATCACGCCGCGCTGACGGCATTGATCGAAGACACCGCCTCACGCGCGCAACAAACCCGCGTCGCGTTGCAGAACGGCCGCGACGCGCTGCTCGAATTGAATTCCTGCGACAACGCAATCGCGCAACACCTGATCGAAGCGATCGACGCGGAGGAACAGAGCGAGGTTCTGCAAGGCTACATGGAGCGGGTGTGGAATCACTTCGGCGTCGACAGCGAAACCCATTCACAGCAGGCTCTCGTGCTGCGCCCTTCCGAACATCTGCTGGCGCCCTTCCCCGGCCTGCCGGATGACGGCGTGACCGTCACCTTCGATCGCGAACAGGCGCTCAGCCGCGAAGACATGGAATTTCTCACCTGGGAACATCCCATGGTGAGCGGCGCGATGGACCTGCTGCTCAGCGCCGAACACGGCAATGCCTGCGCCGCCAGCATCAGCGTCAAGGGCCTGCAACCGGGCACGCTGCTGCTGGAGGCGGTGTACACCGTGCACTGCCCCGCGCCGCGCTCGCTGCAACTGGAGCGCTTCCTGCCGCAGACACCGCTTCGCGTGCTGGTGGACCAGCGCGGCAAGAATCTCAGCGCGGTGCTCGATCACGACAAGCTCAATCCGCTGTGTTCCAACATCGCGCGCACCACCGCGCCGGCGGTGCTGGCCGAAGTGCGCGATGAACTGACCGTCATGCAGGAGCACGCGGCGAAGATCGTCGGCGCCGAGCTGCCGGCGCTGCGCGAACGGGCGGAAACCGCGCTGACAGCGCAACTCGGCGGCGAGCTGACGCGCATCCGCGCGCTGCGCGCGGTCAACCCCGCGATCCGCGCCGAAGAGGTGGAGTTTTTCCAGCACCAGCTCGACGCCTGTCGCGCGGCGATCGCCACCGCGACACTGCAATTGCAGGCGCTGCGCATCGTGATCAATACCTGAGTTCGAAGGGCGCTGGCGAATCGCCACGCGCCCTGTTACGCTCCGGCCTTTCACGCAGCGGATCGCTCCCATGGATTCCACCTCGTTCCCCATCGCCGGCTGCGGCGCCGATCGTATCGAGCTGGTATTGCGCATGGCCAACCGGCACGGCCTCATCACCGGCGCCACCGGCACCGGCAAGACGGTGACTCTGCAAACCCTGGCCGAAGGTTTTTCCCGCAACGGCGTGCCGGTGTTCATGGCCGATGTGAAAGGCGATCTGTCGGGGCTGGCCAAACCCGGCGCTGTTTCGGAGCGTTTGCAACAGCGCCTGACAGCGCTGGCCATCGACGATTTTCAACCTCGCGCCTGCCCGACGCTGCTGTGGGACCTTTACGGCGCGCGCGGCCATCCGGTGCGCGCCACCGTGTCCGCCATGGGGCCGCAGCTGCTGGCCAACCTGCTCGACCTGAACGACGTGCAGACCGGCGTGCTCTACGCCGCCTTCAAGATCGCCGACGCCAACGGCCTGTTGCTGCTCGACATGAAGGATCTGCGCGCGATGATCGGCTGGGTCGGTGAACACGGCAAGGAACTGCAAGGCCAGTACGGCAACCTCAGCAGCGCCAGCATCGCCGCCATTCAGCGTCAGCTGCTGGTGCTCGAAGAGCAGGACGCGGAAAAATTCTTCGGCGAACCGCAACTGCAACTCGCCGATCTGATGCAAAACGATTTTTCCGGCAACGGCGTGATCAGCATCTTCGATGCGACCGCGCTGATGACGCGGCCGCGCCTGTACGCCATGTTCCTGCTGTGGCTGCTGGCGGAGCTGTTCGAGGAATTGCCCGAAGTCGGCGATGTCGACAAACCGAAACTGGTATTTTTCTTCGACGAAGCGCATCTGTTGTTCAACGGCGCGCCCAAGGCGCTGCTGGAGAAAATCGAACAGGTGGTGCGCCTGATCCGCTCCAAGGGCGTCGGTATTTATTTCGTGACGCAAAATCCCCTGGACGTGCCGGACAACGTGCTCGGCCAGCTCGGCAACCGAATACAACACGCGCTGCGCGCCTTCAGCCCCAAGGATCAGAAAGCCGTGCGCGCCGCCGCGCAAACCTTCCGCGCCAACCCGGCGCTGGATACCGAACACGCCATCACCGAACTCGGCGTGGGCGAAGCGCTGGTTTCCCTGCTCGACAAGGACGGCCAGCCGCAACCGGTGCAACGCGCGCTGATCCTGCCGCCGCAATCGCGCATCGGCCCGCTCACCGACGCCGAGCGCAAGGAACAATTGGAACGCTCGCCCCTGCGCGGCCGTTACGATACCGCGCTGGACCGTGAATCCGCCTACGAGGTGCTGGCGGCGCGCGCCGGCCAGCAGAACGCCAAAACCGAAAACGGCAAAGCGAAAACCGCGGATGCGAGCCAGGCCCAGGAGCTGATGGAAGCCTTCGCCAAAAGCGCGGCGCGCGCGGTCGGCAGCCAACTCGGGCGCCAGATTCTGCGCGGCGTGCTGGGCTCGCTGCTGGGCGGAAAAAAACGCTGAGTTTTATCGACGAGCATCGACATGGCCCTGAAAGCAACCATCTTCAAAGCGGATCTCAATATCGCCGATATGGACCGCGATTATTACGCCGACCACAATCTCACCATCGCCCGCCACCCGTCGGAAACGGACGAACGCATGATGGTGCGCCTGCTGGCCTTCGCCCGCCACGCGCACGAACGCCTGCAATTCACCCGCGGGCTGAGCGCCGACGACGAGGCGGATATCTGGCAAAAAAATCTTTCGGACGAGATCGAACTCTGGATCGATGTCGGCCAGCCCGACGAGCGCCGCATCCGCAAGGCCTGCAACCGCGCCGGCGCGGTGGCGCTGTATGTCTACGGCGGGCGCGGCGCCGATTTGTGGTGGCAGCAGAACGCCGACAAACTCAAGCGCTTCGACAACCTCTCCATTTTCAATCTGGCGAAAGCGGAGACCGACGAGCTGGCCGCGCTGGCGCAACGCACCATGCGTTTGCAGTGCACCATCCAGGACCATCAAATCTGGTTCAATGATGGCGAACACGACGCGGTGCAGATCAATCCCGTGCCCTGGCAGACCGGCCAGGCATGACATCGCAGTCGAGAATGGATCGAATACCGTGTTTGAAAAACAGGACCTGCTGAAGCTCGCCAATATGCCGATGCCCTTCGGCAAATATCAGGGCCGCGTCCTGATCGACCTGCCCGAGGCGTATCTGCTGTGGTTTTCGCGAAAGGGTTTTCCCGAAGGCCAGCTCGGCCGGCTGTTGCAGCTGGCGCTCGAGATCAAGACCAACGGAGTGGAACACGTCCTTCAACCGTTGAAGGGCCAACCCTGGAACAACGCGTCAACCCCGGAGTGAATCTTCCGCATGTCCCTCAATGAATTTCTGCAACAGCTGAACAATGATCCGCAATCCGTGGAGTTCCCACAGGTCATCGACCTGATCAACAGCCTCTACGATTACACCCCCACCCGTTTCAGCAACGGCGTCGATGCGGACCGGGTGGTGAACGAGGCCGGCACCAATGAGGGCTCCTGCCGCATCTTCGCCTTCGCCAGGCTCAACGGCTTCGATCAGGCACAAACGCTGGCCTGCTTCGGCAAATTTTATCGGGACGATGTGTTGAAGAATCCGGCCGGCACCGATCACGCCAATATCCGCACCTTCATGCGCCACGGCTGGACGGGTATTGACTTCGAGGGCGAGCCGCTGCGGCTCAAGTGAGATAAAGACAAAGCGGGCCGCACGGCCCGCATTCGATCACCACATCAGGTCATCGGGGATTTTGTAATCGGCGTAGGGATCATCCGGGTCTTGCTCGGTGGACTGCGCCGCATTGCTCACCACCACATAGGCTTCGTCGCGCAAGCGGATTTTTTCCGCCACCGCCTTCGGCACCACGTCGTATTTTCCATCGAATTTGACGATGGCCAGCCAGCCGTTGCTCAGCTGGTTGAGCTGGGTTTCGGTCACCAGGATTTTCTTGATGGTGGTGCCGTCCTTGAAGTTGTAGGACAGTTGCGCGCCGTCCCTGGAAACACGGCTGCCTTCGATCAATTGCCTGATCTGGGCGATGATGGCCCTGTGCCGCGCCTGTTCGTTGCGCTCGAAGTTGAGCTGACGATCGCGCTCGGCTTTCTGCTCCAGGGCCTGCTGCGCCTGCAGTTTGCCCTCATCCACCACATCGATGCGGTGTTTGCGCTGGTATTGCTCCTGCTTGCGGCGGTCCTTGTTGAAATCCTTCACCTGCTTTTCCGCCACCAGACCGGCTTTGAGCAGCTGCTCCTGGAGTGAATTGGCCATCGCGTGGTCTCCCTGCGCTTAGGGTGCCTTGAATTCGGCCGGCACGTTGTAATCGAAACATTTTTCCTCGACGCGTTCGGAGAAACGCCAGCCCTGCACGGTGCGCACGAATTTATCGTTGTACCACAGGCCGTAGAACATGACGTGACGGCCGCGATCGGGGAAATCGGCCAGCATCGGGTTGAAGCAGATGATGCGCGAGGAAGCGGTGTCGCCGTCGACCTTGATGGCGAAGTTGCCGATCATGTGCGAATACATCGGAAAGGTCGGCAGCACTTCCTTGAGCCACGCCTTCACTTCGGGAAAACGCCCGTCGATGCCGCCCATGGCACGGTAGTCGATATAGGCGTCCGGCATGAATACATTGTCCAGCTCATCGAACTGGCGGCGGTCGATGGCGCTGGCGTAGTCCACCATCAGTTGCTGGATTTCGAGACGATCGGAAATTTCCTGAAGGCTCAGCATGGCGATTCCTCATACATTTTTCGATTATTGGATGAACGACAGCCCCCGTCGAATCCGAGGGCATTACAGCATCGTCGCGCGCCGGCCGGCCTTTTCCGATGACTTCTTCCCGAACGTTTCCGTGGCCCGATCAGTTCAGGCGGTGCGGCGCCAGCTGTATGGTTTCGACACGCGTGCCCAGCATGACGGTGCCGCCATGATAGCGCTCGTCTCCGGTGGAGGTAAACTCGAACAGATAGGAGCGGCGCACGCACAACTCACCGTGGGAATTGCGCTTGAACCAGAAGCCGCGCAATACCACGCTGTCGTCGAGCAGCTGGACGCCCATGCTGGCGCAGTGATTGCGCGTCGCCTGGAACGCCAGCTCCTTGACCGCCTGCGAGCGCCACCAGAACAGGCCGATCAGCGCCACCGCGCCGAACAGAACAACATCCACCAGATCGAGATTCATATCGGAACCGTTGCCGGCGGGCGAGCCCGCGCCGTTTTGTGATTTCAGCCAATCCGCGCCTGTTCCTGCGTGCTCAGGCATACCTGGTACAGGCGGTTGAGATTCTCCATCACCGAGAATCCGAATTTTTTCTGTTGCGCCTTGGCCCGGGTTTTCAGCTCCGGCTCGCGCAGCGCATTGCGCTGGCGGCTGGCCATGATCACCCAGTTGCCGCTCGGCACCGCGCAGGTGTAGACCTCCGCGAACAGTTCGTCGATCACCTCCAGCGTGGCGTGTTCGCCGCGGTGCTCCTCCCAGCAGTTGATCACCAGCCAGCCGTTGTCGTTCAACAGCCCGGCGCAGGCTTCGATATACCAGGGCTGGAAGAAACGCGGGTCCATGCCGTCCGCGCCGTAGATGTCGCTGAACAGCATATCCGTTTTGGCGATGTCCGGCGTTTCCAGGAACTCCTCCGCATTCTGGTGAATGATGCGCAGGCGCGGGTCGCGCGGCAGCTGGAAATAACGATGCGCGGCCTTGATCACCGCCTGGCGCATTTCCACCGCGCGCAGCTGCAATTCCGGCAGGTGGTGGAACAGGCAGCTCGCCAGCGCGCCGCCGCCCAGGCCGATCAGGAGCGCATCGCGCGGGCGCGAGAACAATAACGGCAGCAGCATGGCGCGCGTGTAATCGTGCTGCAGCAGGAACGGCTCGGCCTTGAGCACGCAGGTCTGCTCCTCGCCCTCGCCGAAGGAGAGGTAGCGCTTGGGGCCGTCGTCGAAAACCTGAACCGGTCCGTGTTCGTCGTAGGTGCGAAAAATTTCCTTGCCCAGCGGTGAATCACTCATGAACAACGCACCGTCATTGCTCGCCCCCGGTCAGCAGCGGCTTGACCCGCTCGTACCAGAGCGACAGGTTGGGGCAGTTGTCCGGAATTTTTTCCTTGATCCAACCGCCGAAGTCGACGGTGACGAAGGCGTCGATATCGGCGAAGGTCAGCTGTTCGCCGACGATGAACTGCCGGCCCTGCAGGTGCCGCTCCAGCGCCCAGTAAAAGACGTGCAGCCGCTTGCGCCCGCGCGCAATCAGATCGGGAATCTGCTCGAACAGTTCCGCGCCGGGCAGGGCCCGGTGTTCGAATTGCGGGCTCTGGTTGCGCAACACTTCCGCCACCGCAAGAAAACCATCGCTGAAGATGTACTGATCCCAGCTCAGAATCTGGGCCCGCTCCAGGGCATCGGTGCCGAGCAGCGGTTTTTGCGGATACAGGTGTTCGAGATACGTGCAGATGGCGATGCCGTCGCACAGCACGCTGCCGTCGTCGAGTTGCAGCGCGGGCACGACGCAGCGCGGGTTGATGGCCTGGAAGTGCGGTGAAAACTGCTTCCTGGCGCGCAGATCGACCTGTTCCGCGGGCAGTTCAATGCCTTTATAGGACAGGAACAGATTGACGCGGCGCGGATTGGGCGCGGGATCGTAGGTGAAAAGTTTCATGAGTCCTGGTTCTCCGTGAGATTGAATGCCCGTTCCTCGAGCACTTCGCCGTTGACGATGATCGCCAGGTGATGGCGCCCTGCATAGTGCTTGCGCGTGGTCATTTGGCGCAGGCTGTGGCGCTTGCCGAACAGGCGCACGGCTGTGTCGAATTCGCCCTCGGCAAGTTTGAAAATTTTACGCGCGTGGCGCCCGTTGGCCTTGATGTAATCGATGCCGTACTCGACGCGCAGCCGGCCCAGCTGTGGCCTGCCGGCGAGGCGCACTTCGAAGCACAGATCGTCGCCGATGCGCAGCCCGGACTTTTCCAGGCGCAGCGACTCGACCGTGACATGCGCAGCGCCGGCATAGGAAAACAGCGCCAGCGCCTGCGGGTCGGCGCGTTTGAGCAGGGTACGGCAGCCGTGTTTGATGATCCAGTCCGTGTGCGGATCGGTGCCGCGCCAGCGCTGGGCCCATTGCAGGGTGACGGCCGGGTGATCCTTGGCGATATCGTTCAGGTTGTTGGCCACGCTGCGGCGCACGTAGGCCGACGGATCGGCGCGCAACTGGTCCAGCAGCGGCAGCAGCGGCGCCGGGTCGCGCTTGAAGGCCGGCAGCGCGACGGCCCAGGGCAGGCGCGGCCGGCTGCCCTCGGAGGCGAGCCGGCGCCGGTGTTCGTTTTCATCCCGGCTCCAGCGCAGCATCTGCTCCAGCATGCGCGGGCCGTCGCGCAGGAAAAACGGCCGCACCGCGAACTCCGCGCTGGAATACACGGTGAAACAGGCCAGCGCCCGCATCGACAGATCCCAGTGGTCGAGGCCGCAGGCTTCCACATAATCGGGAAACACCAGCGCCGGCAGGCCGCCGAATTCCGGCGCCACGGCCATCAGCAGCGCGATCGCGCGCGGATACGGCAGCGCCAGCCCCGCGTGCATGCACAGCGCGATATGGCGCATGCGTTCCTTCAATTCGCGCTGCGCCCAACCGGCATCGAACACCGCGCGCGCGAACGCCGCCGCGGAAAAATCGGCGTGCCGGGCGGCCAGCGCGGCGCCGAGCCGGGCGATGAACGCCTCGCTGTAGAGTTCCTTGAGGGGAGCGGCCATGGAAAAGACACCAAAGCATTATTGCGGCCAGGGCCGCCACTATACCGAGACCGGTTTGCCGCTGTCTTGCGCAGTTTGGAATGCGGCCGGGCCCGGCGTTAAAGGCTGTACAAACATACAGCACAAAACTTAGAATTCCCAGCCATTCCCACCGGGGGTCATCGCATGGTCAGTCATTTTTTCGCCTACATCAGCAAACTGCGCTGGATCGAGCGCTGGGGCCTGAAGCGCAACATGATTCGGGAAAACGTGATGGAGCACAGCTGGGAGGTGGCCACCATCGCCCACGCCCTGGCGCTGATCCGCAACCGCTGTTTCGACGGCGACATCGACGCCGGCGCGGTGGCCGTGGCGGCGCTGTATCACGACTGCTCCGAGGTCATCACCGGCGATCTGCCGTCGCCGGTCAAATACCACTCCCCGGCGATCCAGCAGGCGTACCACTCCATCGAACGCTCCGCCGAACGCGAACTGGTGGCGCTGCTGCCGGAGGCGCTGCAGGCCGATTTCGCCGCGGCCATGGTGGCGGACGGCCAGCCGCTGGCGCAGCGCCAGCTGATCAAGGCCGCCGACACCATCGCCGCTTACCTGAAGTGTCAGGCAGAACTGAAGGCCGGCAATCGCGAGTTCGAAAAGGCCGCCGAGGACATCAAGCGCCGCCTGTCCGCCTACCAGTTGCCGGAGGTCGATTTTTTCATGGCGACGTTCGCGCCCAGTTACCAGCTCACACTGGACGAGCTGTTGCTGCGCCAGGGCAAGAACGCCGAATTGTCGGAACACGAGCGCCAGCTGCTGGCGCCGGGCCCGGACCACTGACGCGGATCAGCGGCCGCGCCAGGGCCAGCCCGGCCGACGCTGGCGCGGCGGCAGCACCGGCACGTGCGTCAGTTCGAAACCGCGCCCGCGCGCCCGGCAACGCAGCCGGTAACCGATCAGCCGGGCCTGGCGCCGCAGCACCGGGTTGGCGCTGCGCCCGCCGTAAGCCTGGATGCGCTCCAGCAGATCGTCGTCACCCAGCCGCAGGGCGATGCCGAACTCCGCCAGGATATGGCGGCAGCAGCGGCGCACCAGCGCCAGGTTTTCCAGGCGCAGCAGCCAGGATTTGTCGTGCACGGTTTCGATGGTCATGGGCATCCGTCCATCTCGTCGTCTGGCCGCCAAGCATAGATCGGCGTCACGCTGCGGGCCGGATGCAGTTTGCAAAATCCGGCGTTGACGATATCCGTTCGGAGATGAATATGCGCTAACGCGGTCCCATGTTATTCCCGCGCTCCGTGGCTTGCGGCCGGAGCCTGGAGATCGACGCCTGGTGCCCGACGACGCTCGTCGTCGACAACCGTGGTAAAATCCGGCGCCGTATCACCGCCTCGTACCGCACCATTCACCGGGCCCCGTTGTTCCTTCGCGCCCACCGGAGTCAAACCATGACCGACACGCCGAACCCGGCCGGCAAGGATTCCATTTACGCCACCCAGCTGGACGCAATTGCCGACTTCGCCTTCGACGAGCGCGTGGTGCGTGTGTTCCCGGACATGATCCAGCGCTCGGTGCCGGGTTACGCCACCATCATCGCCATGACCGGCGTGCTGGCCGGCCGCTACGCCCAGCCCGGCAGCCGCTGCTACGACCTGGGCTGCTCGCTCGGCGCCAGCACCCTGTCGATGCGCGGCCACTTGCAAGGGCGCGACTGCCGCATCATCGCCATCGACAATTCGCCGGCCATGCTCGAACGCTGCCGCGCGATCATCGACGCCGATGCCGGCACCACGCCGGTGGAGCTGATGCTGGCCGATATCGACGACGCGATCATCGAGGACGCCTCGGTGGTAGTGCTGAATTTCACCCTGCAATTCATTGCGCAGCCGCGCCGGGAAGCCCTGCTGGCGCGCATCGGCGCCGGCATGCGCCAAGGCGCAGTGCTGGTGCTGTCGGAGAAAATCCGCTTCGACGATCCGCACCTGCAGGAACTCAACACCGATCTGCATCACGCCTTCAAGCGCGGCAACGGCTACAGCGAGCTGGAAATCAGCCAGAAACGCAGCGCGCTGGAAAACGTGCTGCACCCGGAGACCATCGATGCCCACCAGGCGCGGCTGCGGCGCGCCGGTTTCTCCAGCGTGGATGTCTGGTTCCAGTGCTTCAATTTCGCTTCGCTGGTGGCCATCAAGTGATCGACTACACCCCCTTCCTGGAGCAGGCCCGCGCCGCCGGGCTCAGCAACTGGTCGCAACAGCTGCCCGCCATCCTGGCGCAGATGCTGGCGCCGCAGCGGCACGGCGATCTCGCGCGCTGGCGCGCGGCGCTGGCGGCGCTGCCGGAACTGCCGGTCGCCACGGTGGCGCTGGACCGCGCCGCCGTCGCCGTCGCCGGCCCCGAACCGCTGGCCGAGGCGCCCCGCGAACAGCTGCGGGAAACGCTGATGCAGCTGCACCCCTGGCGCAAGGGTCCGTTTGATCTGTTCGGCGTGCGCATCGATACCGAATGGCGCTCCGACTGGAAATGGGACCGGCTCAAGGATCACATCCAGCCCCTGGCCGGGCGGCGCGTGCTGGACGTGGGCTGCGGCAGCGGTTACCACGGCTGGCGCATGCGCGGCGCCGGCGCCGAGCTGGTGGTGGGCATCGATCCGACGCTGCTGTTCGTGGTTCAGTTCTGGGCGTTGCAACGCTACATCCGCGATCACCGCGTGGGCGTGCTGCCGCTCGGCATCGAACAGCTGCCGGCCAAACTGCGTTTTTTCGATACGGTGTTTTCGATGGGCGTGCTGTATCACCGGCGCTCGCCCTTCGATCATCTGCTGGAATTGCGCGACAGCCTGCGCCCGGGCGGCGAGCTGGTGCTGGAAACGCTGGTCATCGACGGCCGCTCCGGGGAAGTGCTGGTGCCCGACGACCGCTATGCGCGCATGAACAATGTCTGGTTCATTCCCAGCGCCGCCAGCCTGAGCCAGTGGCTGAAAAAGGTGGGCTTTCGCAACGTGCAGCGGCTGAACACGATGCGCACCTCCACCGAGGAGCAGCGCAGCACCGACTGGATGACCTTTCAATCGCTGGAACAATGCCTGGACCCGGGCGATGCCACCCGCACCATCGAGGGTTACCCCGCGCCCAAACGCGCCATTTTCATCGCGGAGGCGCCCTGAGCGACCGCCTGCGATAATCCCGGTCCACCGGCGCGTCGCCGACGGCATCGCCGCTGGCGACGGCCGCTGATATAGTGGGGCCTCATTGCCAGGAGATCGCCCCATGCCCAACCAGGACACCCATTCGATAGCGCTCGGCTACATCCTGTGGATTTTCGGCTTCATGGGCGCCCATCGTTTTTATTACGGCCGCCCGGTCACCGGCACCATCTGGTTCTGCACCCTGGGTTTGTTCTTCATCGGCTGGATCGTCGATTTCTTCCTGATCCCGTCGATGGACCGCGAGGCCGACCTGCGCTTTCGCAGCGGCCCCATCAATTATTCCGTGGCGTGGATACTGTTGACGGTGCTCGGCATCTTCGGCGTGCACCGCATGTACATGGGCAAGTGGCTGACCGGCATCCTGTACCTGCTCACCGTCGGCCTGGCCGGGCTCGGTGTGCTCTACGATTTCTGGACGCTGAACAACCAGATCACCGTGCGCAACGCGCGCGCCTGACGGCTCAACTCAGGCGCGGCGGTCTCAGCCGGTCAAATCCTCCGACGGTTTCGGGTAGACGCGCACCAGCAGGATGCGCGGGCCGCGCATCTTCTTCACCACCACATCGAAACCGTCGAACTCCACCTTTTCGCCCTCCTCCGGCAGATCGCCCAGTTTCCACAGCACCAGGCCGGCCACCGTATCGGCAGTTTCGCTTTCGATGTCCAGGCCCAGCGCCCGCTCCAGGGTGAAGATCGGCAGGCTGCCCTTGCCGATCAGCGATCCGTCGTCGAGTTTGGTCCATTCGTTCTGGCTCTGGCGGAATTCATCGCGGATTTCCCCCACCAGCGCGCCCAGCAGGTTGTCGAGGGTGACGAAACCGAGCGGCCGATCGTCCTGGAACGCGGCCACGGCGAAGTGCGGCGCGCCCTGCTGGAATCGGCGGAACAGTTCCGTCGCCGGCATGTTGGGCGACACGGTCAGCACCGGCCGCATCAGATCGGTGATGTGCTCGGGCAACTCGCCGCGGCGCATGGCGAAAAACACATCCTTGAGATGCACCACGCCCATCACCGCGCCGTTCTCGTCCTGCACCGGATAGCGGCTGTAGCGGTGCTGCACGATGCGATCGAGGTTTTCCTCCATGGATCTGGCGGCGTGCAGCGCGATCGCCTCGGAGAACGGCCGCAGCAGGTCGGCGACTTCCAGATCGCGGAAATCCAGCGCCTGCGCCAGCACGCGCCACTCATTGCCGGTGAATTTTTCGCTGCTGCGACCGGCGCGCAGGATCAGCTTCAATTCATCCACGGAATAGTGGGCGTCGTGGCCGTGGGCGCTGTCGACGCGCGCCAGACGCAGCACCCAGTTGGAACTGATATTGAGCACCCAGATGGCCGGATACATCAGCCAGTAGAAACCGTACAGCGGCGGCGCGGTCCAGATCGCGATCGCCTCCGGGTTGCGGATCGCCAGCGATTTCGGCGCCAGTTCGCCGATGACGATGTGCAGGTAGGAAATACTGACGAACGCCACCAGAAAGGCGACGCCGCTGATCAGGCGCTCGTTGACCACGCCCAGCGCCGCGAACGCCGGCTCCAGCAGCCGCGCCACCGCCGGCTCGCCGATCCAGCCCAGGCCCAGGGAAGCCAGCGTGATGCCGAGCTGGCAGGCCGACAGATAACCGTCCAGGTGGCCGTGTACCTTGGCGAGAATACGGCCGCGCAGTCCGTAGGATTTGGCGATGGCGCGCACCCGGGTCGGGCGCAGCTTGACCAGGCCGAACTCCGAGGCGACGAAAAAGCCGTTGAGAACCACCAGCAGCAGCGCCGCGACGATCAATGCCAGATTGCCACCGGCACTGGTCGCCGCGCCGCTTAACTCGGTTCCGTTCATTGCGAGGGAAAACTCCTGAATAACGTCCAACGGACGAGGCCCGTCATTGTGACCAAAAGCCACGCCGCCGTCATGTTTTCGGCCGTGGTGTAATTTTGCCCCACAGGCTAAAGCCGCTGATCTATAATCTCCACCTTATCGTCAGCTACAGAAGGTCTTATGGATCATTTTGATTACGATTTGATCGCCATCGGTAGCGGCCCCGCGGGAGAAAGCGCCACCCTGAACGCCGCCAAGCATGACCGCAGCGCCGCCGTGATCGAACGCAACCACTGGGTCGGCGGCGCCTGCACCCACCACGGCACCATCCCCTCCAAAGTCCTGCGTCACGCGGTCAAAGAATTGGTCCGGTTCAATACCAACCCGATGTTCCGCGATATCGGCGAGCCGCAATCGCTGTCGTTTCCGCGCCTTTTGACCAGCGCCGAGGCGGTGATCCGCCGCCAGGTGAAAATGCGCAGCAAGTTCTACCACCGCAATCGCATCGATGTGCTGCACGGACAGGCGCGCTTCGTCGATCCGCATACGGTCGAGGTGAGCCAGGCCGACGGCGCCGTCGATCGCTACCGCGCGCGCAGTTTCGTGGTCACCACCGGCGCGCGGCCCTATCACCCCGTCGACATCGATTTTTCCCACCCGCGCATCTACGACAGCGACAGCATCCTGCGCATGCAGCACACGCCGCGCAAGATTCTGATCTACGGCGCCGGGGTGATCGGCTGCGAATACGCGTCGGTTTTCTCCGGCATCGGCGTCAAGGTCGAGCTGATCAATTCGCGCGATCGCCTGCTGGAATTTCTCGACGATGAAATCTCCGACGCGCTGAGTTATCACCTGCGCGACAACGGCGTGATGATGCGGCACCGGGAAACCTATTCCCGCGTGGAAGCCGGGCCCGATCACGTCACCGTTCACCTGCGCTCGGGCAAGCGCCTGCACGGCGATTGCCTGCTGTTCTGCAACGGCCGCACCGGCAATACCGATCACCTGGGCTTGGAAAACGTCGGCCTCGAAACCGATCATCGCGGCTATATCGACGTCAATCAGCACTACCAGACCGCCGTCGAACACATCTTCGCGGCCGGCGATGTGATCGGCGCGCCGAGCCTGGCCAGCGCCGCCTACGACCAGGGCCGCGCGGCGGCGGCCTCGGCGCGCGGCAAGGAACACTGCCGCTTCGTCACCGACGTGCCGACCGGCATCTACACCATCCCCGAAATCAGTTCCGTGGGCAGAACCGAACGCGAGCTGACCGAGGCCAACGTTCCCTACGAAGTGGGCCGCGCCTTCTTCAAGGAAACCGCGCGCGCGCAGATCAGCGGCGAGGACGTGGGCATGCTGAAACTGCTGTTCCACCCGGAAACGCTGGAGATTCTCGGCGTGCACTGCTTCGGCGCGGAGGCCACCGAAATCATCCATATCGGCCAGGCCATCCTGCAACAAAAACACGGCGGCAACACCGTGCGTTATTTCATCAACACCACTTTCAACTATCCGACCATGGCGGAGGCGTATCGCATCGCCGCGCTGAACGGGCTCAACCGCCTGCACAGCTGATCGGCCGGTCGGCACGGGGCGGGGCGCGGCGGCGTCCCGCCTTTTTCATTGCCTGGATTTTCAGGGGCCCGCCCGCGTTGCGCGCAATCTTTCCGGTAAATTTTACAAACACCTCAGCTCTGCCGCGTGTGAATTTTTGAAGACAATGAAAAAGGCGGCCGCGGCCGCCTTTCCATCGTCGCATCGAAACCGATCAGGGCCCGAACTTGGCCGACACCATGCTCGACAGGGCGCTTTTCAAACCTTTGCTGTCGATCGCCGAAATCGCGAAATAGTAGGTTCCGGCCGGCAGGTCGGGAATCACGTAGGCGGATTTGCTGCCGCCGTCGATTTTGATCACCTTGCCATTGGTGGTGGAGCTGCTGTCGGTCGTGTAATAGATTTCGTAGCCCGCCAGTTCGCTCAGCGGCAACGCCTGACCGTTCTCCCGCGCACTGGGAATCGTCCAGCTCAGCGACGCGCTGTAGGAGGCCGGCGTTGGCGTTGGCGTTGGCGTCGGTGTGGGAGTTGGGGTCGGCGTGGGCGTGGGAGTTGGCGTGGGGGTTGGGGTTGGCGTCGGCTGGGCCACGTCCTTGTCGCAACCCAATTGCACGCGCAGCGACTTGAACGGAATGATTTTGCACAGGATGGATGAATAACTGGTGGCGGCGGATGCTTCACCGCTGACCAGGGTGGCGGCGATCAACAGAGCGCCGAAAAACGATGCCTTACGCATGACAATGAACCTCGAGAGGCTGCATCCCTCAGCTGTAATAGATGGAACGTCAGGTCGAGCTGACCTGAGCAATCTAGTCAATGGGACTTGTCGTAGACACCGGCAGATGCGGCATTTGTGAAACCAATCAAACAGAAATTGCCGCGGCCGGACGCGGTGTGAACCCCGTGCTGACAAAACCCGGGACATCCGCGAACTGGTTCACACGCTAATGAATTTCGCCAGGGCGGGGAACGAGGTGGCAGCGCCGCTTCACCGCATCCTGCAATCGGCAGCGCCGCTGGCCGGCGCCAACGCCGCCGAGCCTGTATAATCCGGCCTCGATCAAGCGGGAGCGCAACCTTGTTTTCCGAATTACCTCTGCACGAACGGCTGCTGAAAGCCCTGGCCGAACAGGGCCTGGAACAGCCGAGCCCGGTCCAGGCCGCGACCATCCCCGCGGCGCTGGAAGGCCGCGACCTGATGGTGAGCGCCGCCACCGGCAGCGGCAAAACCGCCGCCTTCCTGTTGCCGATTCTGCACCGGCTGCTGACGCGGCCGCGCCAGCCTGACGCCCAGACTCAGGCGCTGGTGCTGGCGCCGACCCGCGAGCTGGCCCGCCAGATCGTCAAGCAATGCCAGAAGTTCGGCGCGCTCACCACGCTGCGGGTCGGCCTGATCACCGGCGGCGACGAATTCAAATACCAGGCGGCGCTGCTGCGCAGGAATCCGGAAATCGTGGTGGCGACACCCGGCCGCCTGCTGGAGCATCTGGAGCGCCGCACCTTCGTCGGCGCCGATCTCGAGGCGCTGGTGCTCGATGAGGCCGATCGCATGCTCGATCTGGGCTTCAGCGAGGCGGTGCTGAACATCGCCCAGGCCTGCAACCGCGAGCGCCAGACCCTGCTGCTGTCGGCGACGCTGCACCACCAAGGTTTGAAAGAGGTGGCCGCGAACCTGCTGCGCGAACCGCAGACCATCGCCTTGAACAACGCCCGTGAGCAACACGCCGATATCCGCCAGCAGATCGTGCTGGCCGATCACAACCATCACAAGGAGCAGCTGCTGTTGTGGCTGCTGGCGAACGAGCCGCACGACAAGGCGCTGATTTTCACCAATACCCGCGAATGGGCCGACCGCCTCGGGCGCGTGCTGGTCAAACACCGCCACCGGGCCGGGGTGCTGCACGGCGACAAGGAACAGAACCTGCGCAAACGGGTGGTGACGCAATTGCGCGAAGGTCATCTGTCGGTGGTGGTCGCCACCGATGTCGCCGCGCGCGGCCTCGATATCGAGGGCATCGATCTGGTGATCAACTTCGACATGCCCCGCAGCGGCGACGATTATGTGCATCGCATCGGCCGCACCGGCCGCGCCGGCCGGCAGGGCCTGGCCATTGCGCTGGTGGCCGCGCCGGAGTGGAATCTGATGGCGAGTATCGAGCGTTATCTGCACGCACAGTTCGAGCGCCGCGCCATCAAGGAGCTGGCAGGCAGCTACAAGGGGCCGAAGAAACTGAAGAATTCCGGCAAGGCCGCCGGCACCAAAAAGAAAAAAACGGACGGCAAGAGCGCCGCGGACAAAAGCAAGCAGCGCCAGCGCAACCGCAAGCAGATCGGCAAACGCCGCGCGCCCAGCGGCAAGGCCCATGAAATGCCGCAGGAAACCGGTTTCGCCCCGCTGAAAAAGACTCGCCCGTCATCACCGCCCGAAAACTGAACCGGGCGCAAGCGCCCGCTTCATTGCCGTTCGAGCAACGCCCTCAATTGCAGCAGCGTGCGCCGCGCCAAGTGCTTCGCGCGCCATCGGATCAGGAACTGATCCAGCGCGCCCAGTCCCGCGTTATCCCGCAGCTTGTAATCCAATTCGCGGCGAAACAACGTGCGCGTCCCGTGCGCTTGCAGCTCATAGCTCAGAATGGCGCTGGCGCCGCTGCCGGCGCGGCCGGAAATCACCCAGCGCCTCGGATAGTCGTATTCCACCACCGTCCACACCACGTGATCGCGCAGGCCGCTCGCCACGATATGTTCGCGCACCTGTTCACCGAGCCTCAAAGGATGCTCCGCCGCCTGGCCATCGGACATCGCCACCGATTCCGATGAGGGATGCCAGCTCGGCCAGAAGCTGGGCGTGGTGACGAATTCGAACACGGCCGCCGGCGCTCGCGCGATGGTGATCGTGGTGACGATGTGCGCCATGGTTCAACCCCGGGCATGGTGAAACGCGCGGTTTCGATTGCGCCGGATCCACATCCAGGGCAAAGCCTGTTTTCCGACGGGAAACCTCTTGTTGAATGACCTGACGCCGATCGAACCGTACAGCGGGGCGCTTCGAGTGCCGGGAGGGGACGAAACATTCGCGCCGGTTTTAT
>Ga0164243_10001503_pt1 | contig 39451 bp, 31 predicted proteins | sample OricompcompostOP_FD_108781 | JGI IMG/M metagenome (GOLD analysis project Ga0164243, IMG submission 108781) | Organic Plus compost microbial communities from Emeryville, California, USA - Original compost - Organic plus compost (OP) | ecosystem: Engineered > Solid waste > Mixed feedstock >... | reverse complement strand
GACGGTGCCCGGTCCGACGGTGCCCGGTCCGACGGTGCCCGGTCCGACGGTGCACGCAAGACGGAGCTGGCCGCCGGCGCCTCGCGTCTGCGGCTGTCCGACGTGACGGCCGCACAGGTCGTCCGCGCCCGTCCGACGGACGTGCCCGCCCGCATCGCCGCGACCTCGTCGTCCGTGGTGACCGCCGGTGACCTGCGCGGACTCGCTGCAGCGTCCTGCCAGCAGCCGGTGGCGGACGCCTGGCTCGTCGGCGGTGCGACGGACCTGTCCAGCAGCGCCCACCTCGTGCTGTCCAACCCGGGGTCGACGCCCGCGGAGGTCGACCTGGAGGCGTGGGGGCCGTCGGGTCCGGTGGACCTGCCCGCCGAACGGCACCTGCTGGCGCCCGGGGCGCAGAAGACGGTCCAGCTCGGTGCGGTCGCCGTCGAGCAGCGCCGGCTCGTGGTCCACGTCACGTCCACCGGTGGCCGGGTCGCGGCCTACGTGCAGGACTCCACGCTCGACGGGTTCACGCCGACCGGGACGGACCTGGTCGTCCCCGGTGTCCCGCCCGCCCGTCGGCAGGTGGTCCCGGGGGTCTCCGTGCCGACGACCGAGATCGACAGCCCGGACGCGGCGGCGCTGCGGCTTCTGGTGCCGGGCGACGCGCCCGCGACCGCGCGGCTGACTCTGCTGGGCCCCGACGGACCGGTGACCCTCCCGGGTGCGGAGACGGTGGACCTCGCCGCCGGGGCGGTCACCGACGTGACGCTCGGCGGGCTGCCCGGCGGGGCGTACACCGCGGTCGTGGACGCGTCCGTCCCCGTGGCCGCGGCGGTGGTCATCGCCCGGCCGGGCAAGGCGAGCGAGCTGGACGACACCCCGGTTCGCGAGCGCGCCTGGGCGGCCTCCACGGCCGTCGGGCTGGGCGGTGCCGTCGCGGTACCGGCCGGGGCGCGCGGCACGCTCGTGGTGTCGGCGGTGGGGAAGGACGTGCCCGACACCGGTGACGCGACGGCCGACACGGGGGTCGCGGCCGACGACGAGGGTCAGGGCAGCGGCCGCGTGGCCACCGGGACGCTGCGGCTGCTGGGCGGCGACGGGCAGGTGCTCGCTGAGCGCACGGTCCGCGTGCCGGAGGGTTCGACGGGCGCCTGGCGGCTGGAGGACCTGGCCGGCGGCGACGGCACCGTGACGGCCGGCGACCCGGCCGCGCCGGAGGGCGCCGCGGTGGATGGCGTGGTCGGTGCGGACCTGGTGCCGGACGACACCGACGGTGTGGCGCTGGTGTGGGCCCTGGTCGCGGGGGTCAGCCGGCCCGACGGGGCCTTCGTGTCGGTGGTCGACCCGGTGCCCGCGCAGACGACGGTGCCGGACGTCACTGTGCGCAGCGACCCGCGTCTCGGCGTGCGCTGACGAGCCCGGCGGCTGCGGTCACGCCCGCCGCTGTGGACGGTCCGGGCCGGCGAGTCGCCGACCGCGGTCAGTGCGCCGGTGTCGACGGGGCCTGTGCGGCCGCCGCTGCGCGGAGCTCGGCACGTTCCCGGATCCGCAGCCCCAGGCGGGCCGCCGCGCGCACCGGCCACTGGTACCAACGCGGGTACCGGCGGGCGACGTAGCGGGCGGCGCTCGCGTGGTGTGCCGAGATCATCGGCGCGGGCCGGGCCCGCCACGACGTCCCCCCGAGGTGCAGCACCTGCACGCTCGGGACGTAGACGTTCGCCCAGCCCGCCCGGCCGAGCCGTTCGCCGAGATCCACGTCCTCGAAGAACATGAAGTAGCCGTCGTCGAAGCCGCCGACCGCCTCGAACGCCTCCCGGCGCAGCAGCAGGCACGCCCCGGACAGCCATCCCGCGGGGCGTTCCTTCGTCTCCCGTGACGCCTGGTACGCGCGGGTCCAGGGGTTGCCCGGCCACACCCGGGCGAACAGCGCGTGTCCGGCACCCTGCGTCAGCGACGGCAGCTCGCGCGCCGACGGGTAGACGGTCCCGTCCGGGTTGAGCAGCGCCGGCCCGAGCGACCCCGCCTCCGGGTGGCGCTCCGCCGCCGCGAGCAGCGCGTCCAGCCCGCCGGGCGGCCACTCCAGGTCGCTGTTCGCCACGAGCAGCCAGCCCGCCACGGCGTCACGGGCCCCGAGGTTGGCGGCACGGCCGTAGCCGAGGTTGCTGCCGGGCACCACGAGTCGCGCCCCGTGCCGCTCCGCGACGGCCCGCGCCACCGTGTGGTCGTCGCCGTTGTCCACCAGCACCAGCTCGACCGGCTGTTGCGCGGCATGGGTGAGGGTGTCGGCGAACCGGTCGAGCTCGTCGCCCGGGTTGAACACGACGCAGACGACACGGACGGCGGCGGTGGTCATGGTGCGGCCCAGGCTAGTGCCCGTCCCCGTAGTCAGGATCGACCTCCTCCGGCGAGCGCGCGAGCAGGTGCGCCACCTGCTCGACGACGACGTCACGCACCAGGTCGGCCAGGTCCTGCGGGTCCGCGGCGCGGGACTCCACCGGACGGCGGTAGACGACGATGCGGGCAGGCAGGCCGGCGTCGGCCGGGAAGCACCGCCCCAGCGGGACGCCGCCGCGCTCCCACGGTGCCGGGTTCGACGGAGGCACGTCCTCGACCGCGAACTCCGTCCCGTCGAGCTGGCGGGCCCAGCGGCGCTCCAGGTGCTCCACCGCGTCGAGCACGAGGTCGTCGAACCGCTCGGCGCGGGTGCGGTAGGCGGGCATCGTGGGCGGCAGCAGCGGGCCACGCGGGCCGCGACCGCGCCGGTCCCGGCGACGGACGGGCTGGGCGGCACTCACCCGTGCACTGTAGTCCGGCCAGGTTGTCCCGTGCGGTCATCCGGCGGCGGTACGGTCGGGCCGTGAGATCCGCCCGGCAGTGCTCCCGCACGGCGTGTGGTCGTGCTGCGGTCGCCACGCTGACGTACGTGTACGCCGACTCGACCGCCGTCCTCGGACCGCTCGCGCAGCATGCCGAGCCCCACTCGTACGACCTGTGCGCGGAGCACGCGGAGCGGCTCACCGCACCCCGCGGCTGGGAGGTCGTGCGGCTCACCCCGGAGTTCGTCCCGGCACCGCCGAGTCGCGACGACCTGCTGGCGCTGGCGGACGCGGTGCGGGAGGCAGGTCGGGGACGGGACCCCGAGCCGGACCAGCCGGCCGCCGGCGCCACGGGCACGGACCGGCTCCCGGCGGACGCGCCGCGCCGAGGCCATCTGCGCGTGCTGCGCGGTGACGGTTGACGCATGGCACGCAAGCAGGGGGGCGCGGGTCGGTCACGGGACGACGATCCGCTCGGTTCGATCAGCCAACCGCAGGCGCCACCGGCGCTCGGCACCGAGGCGTGCCTGCGCTGCGGTGAGCGGGAGCTGACCCGCATCCGGATGATGCTCCCCGGGGAGCGGCCGGCGGTCTTCGTCTCCTGCCCGTCCTGCGAGCAGACCAACTGGTTCCTGGTGCACGGGGACGGGAGCCCGCTGTCCCGCTGGGAGGTCCTCGGCGGCGAGTGAGCCGGACCGTCAGCCGGACCGAGTGCGCCGGACTGCGGGGGCGCGCACGGGGACGTGCCACCTCGGGTGCGCCGGACCCGGGTCCGCCGGTGCGGGCGCCTGGCGAGCGGGTCGGGTGTGGGCTCCGCGGCTAGGATGCCAGGGTGGCTTCCCCGGTACCGGTCGACCTGTCCGCCCTGATCAAGGCCTACGACGTGCGCGGCGTCGTCCCGGAGGAGCTGGACCCCACCGTGGCCCGGGCCATCGGGGCGGCCTTCGCCGACGTCGTGGTCCTTCCGGAGGCAGCCGACGCGCGGCCCCGCGTGGTCGTCGGCAACGACATGCGTCCCTCCGGGCCCGAGCTCGTCGCCGCCTTCGCCGACGGGCTGGCGGGGCGCGGCGTGGACGTGGTGCGCATCGGGCTGTGCTCCACCGACGGGCTGTACTTCGCCTCCGGGTCGATGGGCGTCCCCGGTGCCATGTTCACCGCCAGCCACAACCCGGCCCGGTACAACGGCATCAAGCTGTGCCGCGCCGGCGCCCGTCCGGTCGGGCAGGACAGCGGGCTGGCCCGGGTGCGTGAGCTGGCCGGGCAGTACCTGGCCGCGGGCGTGCCGGTGGTCGACGACGCCGAGCGCGGCGCGGTGACCGAGCGGGAGATGCTCGCCGACTACGCGGCCTTCCTGCGCTCGCTGGTCGATCTGTCCGGCATCCGCCCGCTCAGGGTGGTCGTCGACGCGGGCAACGGCATGGGCGGCTACACCGCCCCGGCGGTGCTCGGCACGGCGGCCGGCCTGCCCGCGCTCCCGCTGGAGGTCGTCCCGCTGTACTTCGAGCTCGACGGCACCTTCCCGAACCACGAGGCGAACCCGCTGGAGCCGGAGAACCTGCGCGACCTGCAGGCGGCGGTGGTGCAGCACGGCGCGGACCTCGGGCTGGCCTTCGACGGGGACGCCGACCGCTGCTTTGTCGTGGACGAGCAGGGCGAGCCGGTGAGCCCGTCGGCCATCACCGCCCTCGTCGGGCTGCGCGAGGTGGCCCGGGAGCAGGCCGCGGGCCGCACGCCCACCGTCATCCACAACCTCATCACCTCCCAGGTGGTGCCGGACCTGCTCACCGCGGCCGGTGCCCGCACGGTGCGCACGCGGGTGGGACACTCCTTCATCAAGGCGCAGATGGCCGAGCACGACGCGGTGTTCGGCGGGGAGCACAGCGCGCACTACTACTTCCGGGACTTCTTCTTCGCCGACACCGGGATGCTGGCGGCGCTGCACGTGCTGGCGGCGCTGGGCGGCCAGCCGCACCCGTTGTCCGCGCTCGCGGAGCAGTACCAGCCGTACGTCGCGAGCGGGGAGGTCAACTCCCGTGTCCGCGACGTGGCCGCCGCCCGGGCGCGCGTCGTGCAGGCCTACGTCACCGAGCGCGGGGCCGGCCCGGTGCGGGTCGACGAGCTCGAGGGCTGACGGTCTCCCACTGGGACGGTCACCCCCAGTGGTGGTTCAACCTGCGCGCGTCGAACACCGAGCCGTTGCTGCGGCTCAACGTCGAGGCGGCCGACGAGGACATCATGGAGAAGGTGCGCGACGACGTGCTCGGGCTCGTGCGCCAGGACGGGGAGGGCTGATGGGCGAGGCGGTCACCGCGGTACCGGCGCTGGAGCCGTGGGTGCGTGAGCTGTTGCGCTGCCCCGTCACGGGCGCCGCGCTCGTCGACGGGGTCGGCCCGGACGGTGGGCCGGAGCTGGTCTCGACCGACCCGGACGACCCGTTGGCCTACCCGGTGCGCGACGGCATCCCGGTGCTGCTGGCCGACGAGGCCAGGCACGTGCGCGCCCGCGGTTGAGCGGCACGGGATCGGGGAGCGAGATGGCGCATGGCGGCGGCACGCGGGCGATCGTCGCCGCGCTCGCGGCGAATCTCGGTATCGCGGTCACCAAGTTCGTCGCCTACCTGCTCACCCACTCCAGCTCCATGCTGGCCGAGTCGGTGCACTCCCTGGCCGACTCGGGCAACCAGCTCCTGCTGCTGGTGGGTGGTCGGCGCGCCCGCCGGGAGGCCGACGAGGCCCACCCGTTCGGCTACGGTCGCGAGCGGTACATCTACGCGTTCATCGTCTCCATCGTGCTGTTCACGCTGGGCGGTCTGTTCGCGCTGTACGAGGCGTGGGAGAAGTGGCGTGAGCCGCACCCCATCGAGGGACGCTGGTGGTGGGTCCCGCTGGCCGTGCTGGTCGCCGCCATCGTGATGGAGAGCTTCTCGTTGCGCACCGCGGTCCGCGAGTCCCGACCGGCGCGCGGGCGGCAGTCGTGGGTGCAGTTCGTGCGCACCGCCAAGGCGCCGGAGCTGCCGGTCGTGCTGCTCGAGGACTTCGGCGCGCTGGTCGGCCTGGTGCTGGCGCTGTTCGGCGTGGGGCTGACGCTGGTGACCCACGACGGGCGCTGGGACGCCGCCGGGACCGCCGGGATCGGCGTGCTGCTCGTCGTCATTGCCGTGGTCCTGGCGCTGGAGACCCGCTCGCTGCTGCTGGGGGAGTCCGCGACGGCCGCGCACGTGCGGGCCATCCGTGCGGCTCTCGTCGGGCCGGGCGTCGCGTCCGTCATCCACCTGCGCACGCTGCACCTGGGGCCGGACGAGCTGCTCGTGGCGGCGAAGATCGAGGTCGCAGCCGCGGTGAGCGCCGGCGACGTGGCCCGTGCGATCGACGAGGCGGAGCAGCGGGTCCGGGCGGCGGTGCCCATCGCCACGGTGATCTACCTCGAGCCGGACCTGCGCCGCGCCGCGGTCTGACCGGCGCCCGGCGTCCGGCCCGCTCCGGCGGCCCCCGTCACGGCGCCGGTTCGGGCGTTACGATGGGCGGCGCACGGCGTGGGTGATGCCCGCAGGCCCAGAGGGGTCGCGCCGGCGAGCAGCACGGCCGGGTCGGGGCGCTGGCGTCCCGAGTCGTCGGCTGCTCTCCACCCGCCGACCCTTTCACGGAGAGTGACATGTCCACGTTTTCCGAAGCCCCCGGCCGCTACAAGGTCCGTGACCTGGCGCTGGCGGAGGCCGGTCGCCACCAGATCCGCCTCGCCGAGCACGAGATGCCCGGCCTGATGGCGCTGCGCGCGGAGTACGGCGAGAGCAAGCCGCTGGCTGGCGCCCGCATCGCCGGCTCGCTGCACATGACGGTGCAGACCGCCGTCCTCATCGAGACCCTCGTCGCCCTCGGCGCGCAGGTGCGCTGGGCGTCCTGCAACATCTTCTCCACCCAGGACGAGGCGGCCGCGGCGATCGTCGTCGGCCCCACGGGCACCCCGGCCGCCCCCGCGGGTGTCCCGGTCTTCGCCTGGAAGGGCGAGTCGCTGGAGGAGTACTGGGACTGCACCGAGCAGATCCTGGTGTGGCCTGACGGCGAGGGTCCGAACATGATCCTCGACGACGGCGGCGACGCCACGCTGCTCGTCCACCTGGGCCTGCAGTACGAGCGTGCGGGTCAGGTGCCGCCGGACACGCTGCCCGGCGAGCCGGACCACACGCACGAGATGAACGTCGTGCGTGCCGTGCTCCGCCGCGGGCTGGCCACCGACCCGCTGCGGTGGACGACGATCGCCCAGGGGATCCGGGGCGTCACCGAGGAGACCACCACCGGCGTGCACCGGCTCTACCAGCTCGCCGAGTCCGGGGAGCTGCTGTTCCCCGCGATCAACGTCAACGACTCGGTGACCAAGTCGAAGTTCGACAACAAGTACGGCATCCGGCACTCGCTGCCGGACGGCATCAACCGTGCCACGGACGTGCTCATCGGCGGCAAGGTCGCCTTCGTCGCCGGCTACGGGGACGTCGGCAAGGGCGCCGCCGAGGCGCTGCGCGGCCAGGGCGCGCGGGTGGTCGTGTCCGAGGTCGACCCGATCTGCGCGCTGCAGGCCGCGATGGACGGCTTCCAGGTGGCCCGTCTCGAGGACGTGCTCGACGAGGCCGACTTCTTCATCACGACGACCGGCAACAAGGACGTCATCCGGGTCGAGCACATGGTCGCGATGAAGGACAAGGCGATCGTCGGCAACATCGGCCACTTCGACAACGAGATCGACATGGCGGGTCTGGCGGCCGTCCCGGGCGTCGTGCGCACGGAGATCAAGCCCCAGGTGCACGAGTGGACGTTCCCGGCCGACGGCGAGCGTCCCGAGCGGTCGATCATCGTGCTGTCCGAGGGGCGGCTGCTCAACCTCGGTAACGCCACGGGCCACCCGTCGTTCGTCATGAGCAACTCGTTCTCGAACCAGGTCATCGGGCAGATCGAGCTGTTCACCAAGCAGGGCGAGTATGAGCGGCAGGTCTACCGGCTGCCCAAGGTGCTGGACGAGAAGGTCGCCCGGCTGCACCTCGACGCGCTCGGCGTCCGGCTCACCGAGCTGACCAAGAGCCAGGCCGAGTACCTGGGCGTCGACGTCGCCGGCCCGTACAAGCCGGAGCACTACCGGTACTGACCGGCTGACCACTGCCCGTCGACCGCCGACGGTTCGACGCGAGCGACTGGAATCTGTTGCACGACGGGGCGGGCCCCAGCTCGGCGGCCCGCCCCGTCGTGGTGCGGCCACGTGGTCGGCCGCAGGGCTGCGGTGAGCCCTGCGGGGACGGCGCCGGTCGCCCCGTCCCCGCAGTGTGTGGTCGGCCGCTCTTGACGTTCGACCACGGTCCGTTGGTGCGCTCAGCGCCCCGACGTGGCGACGTCCTGCCACCAGCCGGTGAGCACCTGTGCCGAGCGTTCCGGGACGGTCCAGAAGAAGCCGTGCGCCTCACCGGACAGCACCGCGCGACGGGCGCCCGGGATGTGCTCCACCAGGAACTCGGACTGCGCTGTGTGGCTCCCGGCGAACCCGGGGAACGTGTCGGCGTCGCCGTACAGGACCAGCGTGGGCGTCCGGATGCGATCGAGGAGATCCGCGGTCTGGTGGTTCTGCCGCGCGGCGACGTGCTTGAGGTAGCCCTCGACGTCGGGAGCCTCGCGCAGGATGGCCTCCACAGTCGCATCGACCACGTCCGCCCTGCTCGTGAGCTGCTCTGTGGTGAAGAACGTCGCCCGGATCCGGTCGCGGAAGAACGTCTCGTACCCCTGCTGCGCGAGTGCCACGGCCAGCCCGAGCGGGATGCCGCGCGGGAAGTCCGGCACGTGTCCGGTGCCGCTGGACAACGCCCCCGGGCCGGTCGCCGCAAGGGTGAGCGTGCGTACGAGCTCCGGCCGATCGAGGGTGAGCCACTGCGCGACCCGCCCGCCCATCGAGTGCCCCACCACGTGGGCAGGGCCCTCGGCGACGGCGTCGAGGACGGCAGCGGCGTCGGTGGCGAACTGACGCGTGGAGTAGTCGCCGTCCGTCGCTGCCGTCCGTCCGGTGGCGCGATTGTCGTAGGTGAGGACGGTGTGGGTCTGTGCCAGGACGTCGAGCAGGGGCTCGGGCCAGGTGTCGCCGCCCTGAGCTGTGCCCGCGATGAGCAGAACGGGCGTACCGGCTCCACGGGCCCGGTAGGCGATGGGGGTGCCGGACGAGTCGGCGTACGACATGGTCCTCCGATGGTCGAGGGATCGGGTGTGGGAGGTCGGAGCGATCAGTACTCGTCGAAGATCCGCTGCAGCTCCTGCTGCGACGTCGTCGTCTGCAGCGCGAGGCTGAGCAGCACGCGAGCCTTCTGGGCGGTGAGGTTGTCGCCACGGACGAAGCCGTCGGTGCTCTCGACCGGCACACGTCCGTCCCCGCCGCGGTTGACCAGCACCACCGGAACGTCAGCGTCGACGGCACGCCGCAGGGCGGGCAGCTGGTCCTGGTGCGGCTTGCCGCTGAACGAGAAGCCGTTCACGACGATGCCGCGGGCGCCGGCCACGACGAAGGCGTCCACGGCCGCCCCGTCCGCACCGGCGTAGGTCGCCACGATGTCCACCCGGGGGAGGGTGCCGTCGGTCGGCAGGCGGAACTCCGATGCGGCGGTGTGCCGACGCCGCGGCGAGCGATACCAGCTCACGCCGTCGGCCTCGACGCCGCCGAGCAGCCCGACGGAGCGCGACTGGAACCCGCCGGGGCGCTGGTTCGTCTTGGTCACGTCCCGGGCGCAGTGGATCTCGTCGTTGATGACCACCGTGACTCCCTGGCCGGCCGCGCGCGGGTCGGTGGCGACGCGGAAGGCGTCGTAGAGGTTCTTGTCGCCATCGTTGCCGATGCTGCGGTGCTTGCGCTGCGAGCACGTGACGACCACCGGCTTGTCCGTCCGGGCGGTCAGGTGCAGGAAGTACGCCGTCTCCTCCGTGGTGTACGTCCCATGCGTCACCACGATGCCGTCGACGTGCGGGTCCTGCGCCGCGTCGTTGACGGCGGAGGCGATGATCAGCCACTCCCGGGGTGTGAACGTCTCCGCTCCTTCTCGCAGCACGTCGCGGACGCTCACCTCGGCGAGCTGCTCGATGGTCGTCGTCGGGTGCTCCCGGCGTATGTGGGCCAGGACGTCCTCGACCGGTACCCGGCCGTCGAGGGTGTTGGCGATCGTCCCGCCCGTGGCCACGATGGCAATCGTGCTCATGCTGTGCTGCTCCCTTTCTTCGCTCTTCGATGTCCCGGTGCCAGGCCGAGGTGTTATTCCGTGATGACGTCCCGGCCTTCCATCAAGGCGTCATAGCGAGCGCGCCATTTCTCGGCCTCGTCGCCGACGACCTGGGTGGGCTCGGTGACGACGTAGTCCGCCCCCGCGAGCAGACCGGTGTCTTCGAGATCTTTGGGGGGTATCCGCCCCATCTCGGAGAGCAGGTCCTGTCCTTTGGTGAGGATGTACTCCATGAAGAGGACCGCGAGGGCCGGCGAGCTGGATCTCTTGATGAGACCGGCGCCGGCGGGCGAGAGCACGATCGGTTCCACGAACGGCTCGTACGCGACGGGCGCGCCGGTCTGTGCGGCCTTGAAGGCGAGCTGGGTGTAGGCGCCGGCAGCCAGTGGGATCTCGCCGGTGGTCAGGAACTGCGTCTGGAGCGGGTAGCCCTCGACCGGGCGGGAGTTGTCGGCGAGCGCATCGAAATAGTGCTGGATCTGCGACTCGGACTGCCCCTGTTCCTCGAAGTACTGCCACAGCGTCATGAACCAGTCGAACGCGCGCGGCTCGATCATGATCTTGCCCTTGTACTTGGGGTCGATCAGGTCGGCGTAGCTCGTCGGCACGTCGTCGCCGGTGATGCTGTCCGAGTTCCACGCGACCGACTGGGCCGTGAACCGGGTGATCGACCACAGGTCGTAGTCCAGTCCGTCGCGGCGCTTGTCGAGGATCGGAGACTCGAACCTCGCCAGGATGTCGGTCTCCTCGGAGAGTGCTGCCATCTGCGGAGCCTGGCCTTCGATGTAGAGGTCGGCCCCCGCATAGCCCGCGTCGTTCTCGACGAGGATGCGCTGCAGCAGTGTGTTGTCGGGAGCCCGGTAGATGGACACGTCGGCAGTGAGCCCCTGCGCTTGGTAGATGTCTTCGAACTCGTCAACGAGCTGCTGCATCTGCGTGTTCGACGTGTAGATGGACAGGTGTCCCTCGATGTTGCCGATCTCGATGAGCTTGGCGGTCCTGGCATCGCCGTCAAGACCGGCGAGTTGGCTGTAGAGCTGCTCGAATCCGTTCTCGCGGTCGTCCGTGGCCGTGCTCTGCGATTCGGGCTGGACGGTGGGTGGTGCGCAGGCCGCTGCGAACAGCGCGAGCCCGACGGTGATCACGACCGGGAGCGCTGCCCCGGGACGTCCTCGTCCCGCAGGCCGGCCGCGTGATGATGTCGCCATGATGCGTTCTTTCCTTCCCGCTGGGTCGGAGCAGACTGCATTCCTGGTCGATCCGGAGATCGGGTGCCGGACGGCGACCGTCGTGGTGCCGGTCGCCGTCCGGCCAGGTGTGATTCAGCTCGCGGTCGGACGCCCCTCGAGGAGCTTCTCGTAGCGGTCGCGCCACTCCTTGTCCTTGCCGCCCGCCAGCTTCTCCGGATCGATGACGACGATGTGGGCGCCGTCGAGCACCCCGCCGCCCTGGAGCTCCTTCGGCGGCACGCGACCCTGCTCGCTGAGCAGGTCCTGCGCGTCGGTGAGGAAGTACTCGGCGAAGAGCAGGGCCAGCGCGGGCGCCTTCGCGTTCTTGACCAGCCCCAGGCCGCTCGGGTCGACGATGACCGGGTCGACGAAGGGCTTGAAGGCGATCGGCGCGCCCTTCTGCTGGGCGAGGTAGCCCAGGTTGACGTATGCGCCAGCGCCGATGGACATCTCTCCGGTGGTGAGGAACTCGTTCTGCAACGGGAACGTCTCGACCACCCGCGCGTTCGCCGCGAGCTTCTCGAAGTAGTCGGTGATCTCGTCCTCCGACTTGCCCTGGTCCTCGAAGTAGGTCCACAGCGTCATGAACCAGTCGTAGGACCGCGGCTCGAGCATGACCTGGTCCTTCCACTTGGGGTCGATCAGGTCCTCGTAGCTGGTCGGGGCCTGGTCCGCGGGGACCTTGTCGGTGTTCCAGACGACACCCTCCGGCGTCATCCGGGTGACCGCCCAGTCCGTGAAGTCCAGACCCTCGGTGCGCCCCTCCAGCACGGGGGACTCGATGGGGCGCAGGATCCCGGCGTCGGAGAGAGCGGTCATCTCCTTGGAGTGGATCTCCGCCAGGTCGGCACCGGCGTACCCGGCCTTCCCCTCCTCGAGCAAACGCTGGAGCACGGTGTTGGCCGGCGCCCGGTAGACCGAGATCTGCACGTCGAGCCCGGCGTCCTTGTACTTGTCGGTGAACTCGTCGGCGAACTCCTCCATCTGGGTGTTCGACGTGTAGATGTTGAGCGTGCCCTCCTTGTTGGCGAGCTCGATGAGCTTGGCCGTGCGCTCCTCGCCTTCGAGGCCGTCGAGCTGGGCGTAGAGGTCGACGAACGAGTCGGTGGTCTCGGCTGTGCCGCCGTCGCTCGACGGTTGTGCCTCACCGGTGCCTCCGGTGACGGGTGCGCCGCAGGCGGCGACGAGCAGCAGCGACGTCACGCCTGCCGCAGCCAGGAACGCTCTCCTGCGGTGCGGGGTCGGTGCTCTGTGACGGGTCGGCTTCATGGGTGTGCTCCTCATCTCTCGGACGGACGGCACGTGGCCCGTCGCGACGACGGCGTGCCGGGGTGGGGAGGTCAGGCGGGGCGCGGCAGGACGAGGGCGTCGTCCGCACGGATGTCGATCTGCACCGCGGTCCCCTCCCGGAGGCGGACCGACTTGGCGCACCGGGCCCGCAGCGTGAGGGACTCGTTCTCCACGACGTACTCGACGAGCTCGCCGAGGAAGGACCGCGCGCGGATGGTCCCGGTCAGTCGTCCCGGTGCGGGGTTGTCGTCGGCGGAGAGCTGGATGTCCTCCGGCCGGATCGTCACCACCACCGGGTCCTGGGCGTGCAGGGGCGTCGTGGTCCGCCCTTCGATGGGCCCGACGCTCGTGTCCACCCGCACGGTGCCGTCGTCGGCGACCGACACGACCGTCCCCTCCACGAAGTTCGTCGTCCCGATGAAGTCGGCGACGAAGGCGGAGGCCGGCCGCTCGTAGATCTCCCGCGGGGTGCCGAGCTGCTGGACCCGGCCGTCGCTCATCACCGCGATCCGGCTCGACATGGCGAGCGCCTCGACCTGGTCGTGCGTCACGTACACCGAGGTGATGCCGAGGTCGCGCTGCAGCCGCTTGAGCTCGACGCGCATGTCCTCACGCAGCTTGGCGTCGAGGTTGGACAGCGGCTCGTCGAGGAGGAGCAGCGGAGGCTCGTTGGCGAGCGCGCGGGCCAGCGCCAGGCGCTGCTGCTGACCACCCGACAGGTCGGTGCTCGGGCGTCCGCTGAGGTGGCCGAGCTGGACGACCTCGAGGCTGCGCTCGACGCGCTCGCGGATCTGCTTGCGCGACGGTCGCTGCCGCCGCGGGAGCACCGTCAGCGGGAACGCCACGTTGTCGAAGACGTTGAGGTGCGGCCAGATCGCATACGACTGGAAGACCATCCCCAGGCCGCGCCGGTTGCTCGGCACCGTGACGTGACGTTCCGACGAGTAGAGGACCCGTCCGCCGAGGGTGATCTCGCCGCCGCTGGGGGTCTCCAGGCCCGCGATCGACCGCAACGTGGTCGTCTTGCCACACCCGGACGGACCGAGCAGGGTGAACAGCTCGCCCTCCGTGATCGTGAGGGTGACGCCGTCGACGGCGCGCACCTTGCGGCGGCCTTCCTTCTTGCCGGTCTCGTACTCCTTGACGAGGTTCTTCACGTCGAGCATGCGTCGCGTGCCTTCCTGTGCGCTGAGCGTGGTGCGTGCGGGTCACGGGCCGGCCGCCGGGCGTGCTGCCCTGTGCCGTCGGGTGCGCGGCCGAGGTCGCGGCCCTTGCGGTGACGGGCGGTCCGGGGCAGGCGGTGGGTGCCGGGGCTGGGTGTGCGGTGTGGTCGGTGGCGCGAAAGGTGCAGCGGCGGTCAGCGGCCCTCGTAGCCGACACCGGCGCCGAGACGTCGGGCGACGAAGACGACGAGAGACATGGCCGCGACGACCACCACGCCGAGCGCCGCCAGGACGTTCGACTTGCCGTCCTGCCAGAGCTGCCAGATCTCGATGGACAGGACCTCGTTGCCCGCCGAGTAGAGGAGCAGGGAGGCCGACAGCTCACGGATCGCGACGATGACGACGTAGATCCAGCCGGCGACGAGCCCCGGGGTGAGCAGCGGCAGGACGATCCGCCGGAAGGTCTGCCACCACGACGCACCGCTGGCGAGCGCGGACTCCTCCAGCTCGTTGGCGATCTGGTACATCGACGACGACGCGTAACGCATGCCGTAGGGCAGGAAGCGCGTCACGTACGCGATGAGGAGGATCCACATCGTCCCGTACACCGGCAACGGCGAGCGCAGGTACGTGAAGAGCAGCGCCACGCCGAGCACGAGACCGGGGATGACCAGCGGGAGGAACGTGAGGTTGTCGAGCAGCCACCGCCCCGGCAGCCGGGTGCGGATGACGAGCCAGGCGGCGATGGCGGCGAGCAGCATGATGACCGTGGCCGCGCCGACGGCGAGCACGGCGGAGTTCACCAGCGCCTTCATGGTCCCGGTCGAGGCGAAGACGGTCGCGTAGTTCTCCAGGCTGGCCTGGCGGATGTTCTCCCACGTCGGCGCGCGGTTGAACGGCTGTGTCGACATGAACACGAGCATGAGGACGGGCAGCGCCACCGCGACGAGGGTGTAGGCGAGCACCCCGACGGCCGCGGGCCACCGCCACGGACCGAGGTCGAGCATGCGCGGCCGGAAGCCCTTGCCGGTCACGGTCTGGTACTTGCGGGCGCCCGATGTCATGCGGGTCTGGATGTAGACCGCGAGGGACGTCGCCAGCAGCAGCGTGAGCGCGTACGCGCCCGCCTGCCCGTAGTCCACGGGGTGGTAGCTGAGGATGCGGTAGATCCGGGTGGTGAAGACCCAGATGTCGCTGGGCATGCCGAGCAGGGCGGGCGTCTCAAACGCCTCGACGTTGCGCACCGTCATGACGAGCACCGCCGCGAGGAGGCCCGGCAGGCCGAGCGGCAGGGTGACCCGGCGCAGCACCGTCGTGCGCCGGGCGCCGGCCATCAGGGCGGCCTCCTCCAGCGCAGGATCCATCGCGCGGAAGGCGGCGACCATCAGCAGGAACGCCAGCGGGGCGCTGTCGAGCCCCTGGACGACGATCATGCCCGGCAGCGTGAAGACGTCGACGCCCAGTGTCGTCCCGAAGACCGACTCGAACCACTGGCTGAGGACCCCGGTGCGCGGACCGGCCAGGAAGATCCAGGCGATCGTGTAGAGGATGCCGGGGATGACGAGGGGTACGAGCGCACCGGCGTAGATGAGGCCCTTGAAGGGCACGTTGGTCCGCTCCGTGAGGTACGCCAGGCCCGCTCCGGCCACGATCGACACCACCATCGCGCCGAGCGAGAAGAGCAGCGTGTTCCACGTCATCGCCCCGAGTCCCGTGGCGGAGAACGCCCGCCGGAACGCGTCGAGCGTCAGGCCGGTCCCGTCGACGAAGGTGCCCCACAGCAGGTACACGAGCGGGACGAGGGCGACGTACGCGATCACCACCACGACGACGGTGAGGATGAGGACCTTCGGCTCGCGCCAGCGCCGCAGGCGCCGGCGGGCAGCGGGTTCCGGCACGGGCGCGATGTCGTCCTGGTGCGCGGTGTCGGACGGGAGGGTGGGTGCTGTGGTCACTTCTCCGTGCTTTCGTGATCCGGACTCGTCGGTGAGCGGGCACAACGCATGGGGGAATGACCGTCCGTGCGGTCGAATGCCGCGTGCGGACGGTGGTGAACCGAGTTGAGCGCCTGGTCAGAGCGCTCTGACCAGGACTGGTGCGGGTTGGGCGCGGCAAGGCGGTGTCGGCCGCGCTGCCGTCACCGTTCTGCCTGGTGCGCTATTTCTGAGTAGCGGAGATACCGTATGCGATATTTACCGAGGCTGGCAAGTTGCTTCTTCGGCCTGTGGATGACTGTGCGTCCGACCCGGCGCCGCAGGGTCGTCGGGTGGCTCAGCTCGCCGGGTCGGGGACGCCGTGCGGCAGACGCTGGACGAGGCCGGCGTCCGCAGCCGCCCGCGCGTTCGCTCGCAGCTCGGCGGCCAGCTCCCGCTCTCGGCGCTCGGCAAGCACCGCGGCGAGGAAGTCCTCCGGGTGGGTGCCGACCGGGGGCAGCGGGCTCACGTAGCGCTGCACCTCGCCGACCAGGCTCGAGCCGAGCGCGACCCGGGAGGCCGGGTGCAGCCGGGCGGCACGTGCGAGGAACTGCCGGACCGACAGTGCCAGCCCGTCCGGCAGCCGCGCCATGTCGGCGCCCCGCGCCCACACCGCCAGGTGCGGGGGCATCGGGACCGGGCGGCGGACCGGCGCCGCACCCCGCACCCGCACGGCGTACGTCCCCGCGAGGACGTCGCCGAGCCGCTTGCCGCGCGGGTGCACCATCGAGCTGATCAGGGCCACGACGCCGGCGGTGATCCAGAGCTCCACGGTGCCGACCAGCGCGCGCACGAGTGCCTGCCGCAGCACCACCGGACCGCCGTCGTCCCGCACGATCCGGATGCCGACGACGAGCTTGCCCAGGCTGCGGCCGCGCGTGAGCGTCTCGACGGTGACGGGCAGCAGCACCATGACGGTCGCCATGGCGATCACCGTGACGATGCGCGCGGCCGCCTCGGAGGTCAGCCCGGTGCGTGCCAGGATGATCGCGGCGAGGATCGCGAGGACGGCCAGCGCCGCCAGGTCGACGAGCGCGCCGAGCAGGCGGGAGACCACGGAGGCCGGGCGCGCATCGAGCAGCACGCCTTCGCCGGTGACGATCCCGTCGTCCATCGCACCTCCCCGTCCCCGGGCAGGGTAGCCGCTGGTGCGGGCCCCGGGATGCGATGCTGTGCGGCATGGACCTCGACGCCTACCAGGTCGCGCACGGGGCGGCGTGGGAGCGCCTGGACGCGCTCGTGCGCCGCCGTCACCGCACCGGGGCCGAGTCCGACGAGCTGGTTCGGCTCTACCAGTCGGCGGCGACGGACCTGTCGGTCATCCGGTCGGCGGCCCCCGACCCGGAGCTTGTGACCCGGCTGTCCCAGCGGCTCGCCCGTGCCCGGGCCGCCATCGCCGGCGCACACGAGCCGAGCTGGCGGGACGTCGTCACGTTCGTCACGCTGTCGCTGCCGGCGGCGCTCTACCGGATCCGATGGTGGACGGTCGGCGTGATGACCGGGTTCGTCGTGCTGGCGATCGCCGCCGGGATATGGGTGGCCACCCAGCCGGAGGCGCTTGCCGCCATGGGGACCCCCGCCGAGCAGCAGGACTACGTCGACCGCGCCTTCGCCGAGTACTACGACCCGGGAGCGGGCTTCGCGGCGATGGTGTGGACGAACAACGCGTGGCTCGCTGCGCTGTGCGTCGGCTCCGGCATCACCGGTGTGCTGCCCCTCTACTTCCAGGCGACGAACGCCATCAACGTGGGGGCCACCGGCGGCATGATGGCCGCGCACGGTGAGCTGGACCTGTTCCTGCAGCTCATCGCCCCGCACGGGCTGCTCGAGCTGACCGCTGTCTTCGTCGCGGGGGCGGCGGGGCTGCGCGTGTTCTGGGCGTGGGTCGACCCCGGGCCGCGGACGCGCTCGCGCGCCCTCGCCCAGGAGGCGCGAGCCCTGTTCACGGTGGCGGTCGGGCTGGTCGGTGCGCTCGCCGTGTCCGGGATCATCGAGGGCTTCGTCACCGGCTCGGGGCTGCCGTGGCTGGTGAAGATCGCCGTCGGCGGGCTCGCCCTGGCGCTGTTCTGGGCGTACACGCTGGTGCTCGGACGGCGTGCCGTGCGAGCGGGGGAGACCGGCGACCTGGAGGCCGACCGCGCCGGCTACACGCTGGCCATGGCGGGCTGACCGCCAGCCCCGCTCGGGTCTCGACGACCACCTCCTTCTAGGCCGGCGCCACCACCACGCGGTGCTCGGCCGCGTCGTCGGCCATGAACTGCACGAAGGCCTCGCCCTCTGTCTCCACCTCCCTCCGTACGCTCGGGTCGAGCCGTGTGAACGGGTGCACCGTCAGCGTGGCCAGCTCCCGTCGTGGCCGGCTGCCGGGTGGCGCGAGGCGCTCCCGGCTGACCGACCACGTCGCACCCACCCGCCCGTCGACCAGCACCGTCGGGGGCACCACACCGTTGGGGCTGCGCAGCCGCTGCCGCGCCGCGTCATCGATCACGCGGCTGCGGTCGGCGTGGCCCAGCAGCAGGTTGTCGTAGTCCGGCAGGAAGCGGACCGGTGCGGGCTCGTCCGGGTCGGGGCGCGGGGCGTCCGGCAGGTCGAACAGCTCCCGGCCCGGTCGTCGTCGCGGCGTCCGTGCCGAGGCCGGCCGATCGTCCTCGGGCTCCGGCGCCGCGACGAAGCGGACCAGACGGTCCCGCAGCCGCTCGAAGACGGGTCGTAGACCGGTCAGCCCGGACCACGTCTGTGCGTCGGCCACGCTCGCCGGTCCGAAGGCCGCGAGGTACCGCAGCACGAGCCGCTCGAGCTCGACGGCGTAGACCGCGGGGTCGGTGAGGTCAGGGCACGCCGCGGCGTACGTGTCGTCGAGCCACGACCAGGCCGTCGTCCACGTCGTCGCCCCCGACCGGCCCCAGACCCCGCGCGGTGGCACCTGGACCATCGGCAGCGTGTTGCGGGCGGCGTAGGCCAGCGTCGCCGCGGGCAGGTCCGGCCAGCGCTCGGCGAGCCGACGGCCCAGCTCGGTCGTGGCCAGCGGCTCCCCCTCCACCAGCGCGCGGGCGGCGGCCGTGACGTCGGGGACGTGCACGCTGCGCAGCGGTGCGGCGTGCGTGGCGTTGACCCGCAGGTCCTTGCCGTAGAGCGGGGCCGTCAGGCCGTGCAGCAGCAGCGTGTCCGCCGCCGTGACCAGGTGGATGGTGCCGCGCATCACCGCGATCCGGGTCGCGGTGCGCTCGACCAGCGCCGAGCCGATCTCGTCGTGCACGAAGCCCGCTCGCCGGCTCCACAGCCCCACGTACGGTGACCAGGGGTTCTGCGCCTGCAGCCCGATGAGGTGCGCGACCACGGCGGGCAACGGCTCGGTGGTCCGCGCCAACAGGTGCTGGCGTGCGAGCAGCGCACGGTTGAGCGCCGTACGGGTCAGCACAGGAGCGTCCTCGGCCATACGACGACGCTACCGAGGACCGCTGACATCCCCAGGGCCGACGCCATCGCGTGCCCAGGCCGGCCGGTCGTTCCCGAGGGGCCGGGCACCGGCCGGGAGCGGGGCTCGGCCCGGCCGATGGCCGCTCAGAGCCGGCCGGCGGCTTTGAGCGCCAGGTAGGTGTCGGCCAGCCGCGGCGCCAGGTCGTCGGGCAGCGCGTCCACGACCTCGACGCCGCGCTGCCGCAGCCGCTGGGCCACGGCCGCCCGCTCCAGTCCCACCCGCTCCGCGGCGGCGGCGTCGAACACCGCAGACACGTCGTCCCGTCCCGTCCGCAGGGCCTCCACCTCGGGGTCCCCGACGGAGGCGAGCACCACCTGGTGCCGTTCGGTCAGCCGCCCCACGACCCCCAGCAGCCCTTGCTCGACAGCCGCCGGGTCGAGCGCGCTGAGCAGCACGACGAGCGCCCGTCGGCTCATCCGGGCGCGGACCTGTCCCGCCAGCCCCGGCCAGTCGGTCTCGACCAGCTCGGCCTGCACCCCGGACAGCGCGTCGGCCAGCGCGGGCATGAGCCGCGGGCCGGACGCCCCGGCGACCCGCGTGCGTACCCGCCGGTCGTACGCGAGCAGCTCGACCCGGTCGCCCGCGTGCGAGGCCAGCGCCGCGAGCAGCAGGGCCGCCTCCAGCGACGCGTCCAGCCGCGGGGCGTCCTGCACGCGCAGCGCCGCCGTGCGACCGGTGTCGAGCACGATCATGACGCGCCGGTCGCGCTCCGGGCGCCAGGTGCGCACCACGACGTCGGCCCGCCGGGCGGTGGCCCGCCAGTCGATCGAGCGCACGTCGTCGCCGATGACGTACTCGCGCAGCGAGTCGAACTCCGTCCCCGCACCGCGCACCTGTACCGCCGTGCGCCCGTCGAGCTCGCGCAACCGGGCGAGCCGGCTGGGCAGGTGACGCCGGGAGCGGAACGGCGGCAGCACGCGCAGCCGGCCGGGGACGGTCAGCGAGGCCTGCCGCCCCGCGACGCCGAGCGGACCGAGCGTCCGGATCGTCACGCGGTCGGCATGCAGGTCACCGCGTCGGGAGGGGCGCAGCACGGTCGTCGCCCGGCGCCCCTCACCGGGCGGAACCAGCACGCGGTGCCGGTCGCTCACCGGCGTGCCCGACGGCGGCCACGCGTCGCGCACCAGGGCGCGCAGCGGTCGGCGGCCCAGGTTGGTGAGGGTGAGGACCGACGTGGCCGCCTCGTCCAGCCGCACCGACACCGGCAGCCGTCGCTCGACCGCCACCTGTCGCGGTGAGGCCGCCAGCAGCGCGTCGAGCGCGCACACGGCAGCGACCACCACCGCCCAGACCACCACCGTCCCGGCCGCCGGGAGCAGTACGACGGCGACGACGCCCAGCAGGGCGAGCGCCGGCGCCCTCCAGGTGAGCGCCACGGCTCAGCGCGGGACCGAGACGGAGGCGAGCACCGTGTCGAGCACGCTCTCCGCGGTCACGCCCTCCAGCTCGGCCTCGGCGCGCAGCTGCACCCGGTGCCGCAGCGTCGGGTGGGCCAGCGCCTTGACGTCGTCGGGCGTCACGTAGCCCCGTCCGGACAGCCAGGCCCACGCCCGTGCCGTCGCCAGCAGAGCGGTGGCGCCGCGCGGGGAGACCCCGAGCGCCAGCGAGGGCGACTGCCGGGTGGCCCGGCACACGTCCACCACGTAGGCGAGCACCTCCCGGGCGACCTGGACGTCCGCCACCTCGGCACGCGCCCGGGCCAGCACGTCGGCGCCGGCGACCGGGCGGACCCCGGCGGCTGCCAGATCCCGCGGGTCGAAGCCGCCGGCGTGCCGTGCGAGCACCTCGACCTCCTCCTCGCGCTCCGGCAGCGGCAGCGTCAGCTTGAGCAGGAAGCGGTCGAGCTGGGCCTCGGGCAACGGGTACGTCCCCTCGTACTCGACCGGGTTCTGCGTCGCGATGACGACGAAGGGGTCCGGCAGCGGGCGGGGCGTGCCGTCGACGGAGACCTGTCGTTCCTCCATGGCCTCCAGCAGCGACGCCTGCGTCTTCGGGGGCGTGCGGTTGATCTCGTCGGCCAGGAGCAGGTTGGTGAAGACGGGACCCTCACGGAAGGAGAACTCGGCGGTGCGGGCGTCGTAGACCAGCGACCCGGTGACGTCACCGGGCATGAGGTCGGGCGTGAACTGGACGCGCTTGGTCTGCAGGTCCAGGGCCGACGACAGGGAGCGCACCAGCAGCGTCTTGGCGACGCCCGGCACGCCCTCGAGCAGCACGTGGCCGCGGCACAGCAGGGCGATCACCAGCCCGGTGACGGCGGCGTCCTGCCCGACGACGGACTTGGCGACCTCGGTCCGCACGGCGGCGAGGGCGGAACGCAGCGCGTGCGACGGCTCCGGGGCAGCCGGGGCGGGAACACCGGAGGTCACCGGGGCGTGCGCGTCGGCGTGCGGTCCCGCGTGGCGTCCGGGCTCGGCTGCCCCCGGTGGGGTGTCCGGCACCGGGGAGGGCCCCGCGGCGTCGAGCGGCATCCGGGGACCACCCGGGGACGTCGTCCCCGTCGTCCCGGGCTCGCTCGCAGCGGGACGTCCCGGCGCTCCCGCACCGTCCGCCGGCGCGGTCGCGGACGTTCGGGGGTCGTCCGTCGGTGCTGGCTCCGACGCCGGCGCGGGTGCCCACGGGTCGGGCTGCTGCGGCGGCTGTCCGGCGCTCGGCACGGTGGTGTCGTCGCTCACGATCGGTGAACCTCGCTCTCCAGGCGGTCCAGGTCCCGGGCCAGCCGCGCCAGCCCGGTGTCGTCGGTGGGGGGCGGCCCGTACAGCAGGGCCGCGACGTCGGTGGTCGGTCGTCCGCTGGCGGCGGCCACGGCGTCGATGAGCGCAGGGGCCGGCGCGGAACGCGGCAGCCCCAGACGGGCGGCCAGCCGGCTGGCGGTCCCGGCCCGCAGCGCCGCCGCCGCGTGCCCGTGAGCCCGTGCCCGTCGGTACAGCCGGCCGCGTCCGCGGGTGGTCTCGCCCGAGCGGACGACGACGGGCATCTCCTCGACGACCACCCGTCCGAGCCGGCGCCCGCGCCAGAGCGCGACGGCGAGCACCACCACGAGCAGCTGCGCGGCCAGCACGGGTGCGACCGGCGGGAGCAGGGCGAGCAGGTCGGGCTCGCCGCCGGTCGCATCGTCCATCCCGGTGTCACCCAGGGAGGGGACGTACCAGACCAGGTGCTCGTGCCGCCCGAGGGCGCGCAGCGCGAGCGCGGCGTTGCCCTCGTCGTCCAGCTCCGCGTTGGTGAGCGGTGCGGAGTCAGCGAGCACGGCGATCCGCCGGGTACCGTCCGTCACCGTCGCGTACGCCCCCGAGCCGTCCGGCCCCGTCGCCGGGTCGGGGAAGCAGATCACCGCGTCCGGGCCGGTTGCCTGCACCGCTCCGGAGGCCACGAGCGTGCGGGCCGCCTGCGCGTCCGGATCGGCGCAGGACGCGTCCCGGACCGTGCCGGTGCCCGACGGGCCGGCCGCAGGGACGAGCTGGTCGGTGACGGTCAGCATCACCCCGGGGGCCTCCACCAGCACCAGGTCGGCACCGGTGTCGTCGATGGCTGCCGCCATGGCGGGCTCGATCAGGTAGTCGCCCACCACCAGCAGGGTGCTGCCCGGGCCGGCGGTCGACCGGACGTCGGCGATGCGCCGTACGTAGTCGACGTCGACCCCGTGCCGGCCGAGGACCTGGGCGAGCGCGCGGGCGCCGGTCGGCGCCGGGTTGTCGGGGGCGAGGGGGGTGGTCGAGGTGCGCGGCTCGGGCAGCACGGCGAGCAGGCCGCCCACCGCGACGACGCCGAGAAAGGCGAGCACCGGCCAGACACGCCGCCACCGCCGTCCGGCGCGCGACGCCGCCGTCGTGCCGTCGCCCACGACGGCCCCACCGGGCGCGCCGCCCGTCGTCGTCGCTACGCGCACGACGGACGGCGCGACGGACTGCTCGACCGGGACGGGTGCGCTCATCGTGCCGCCCCGACGGGGTCGGCGGTCCCGGCAGGCAGCTGCGGACGGGTTGCTCGGACTCGCTGGTCCAGCTCCCGCAGCTCTGCCTCGTCGGCCCGTGTCGCCTCCCGGCCGCCGTACGCCACGTCGTCGAACAGTCGCGCAGCCGTCCGCAGGCCGGTCCTCAGCGTGGGCATCCGCTGCAGCGCCGCCTCGGCGGCCTCGTGCGCTGTGCGCCCGGGACGGGACTCGATGACGGTGCGCTCCTCCAGGTCCCGTACGACGGCCCGGAAGCGTTCGAGCACGGCCAGCGACCAGTCGCCGCGGGCGGCTGCCGCGTCGGCGTCGGCCCGGAGGCGGGCGGCGCTGCGCACGTCCTCGGCGGTGAGCACCTCCCGGCTCGGCGTGCGCCGGGAGCGGCGCACCGGGCCGGCCACCCACAGTGCGACGAGCGCCACGGCCAGCAGCACGCCCACGACGATCAGCGGTGCGACGCCCGGTGGCAGGCCGAGGGTCGGCAGGTCGGAGAACAGGTCTCCCAGCCAGTCGAGCAGCCGACGCAGCAGGGACTGCTGCTGGTGGTAGCTCGGGTCGAGCAGCTCCTCACGGGCCCACTGCCGGGCGGTGTCCGCGTCCGGCTCCACCGGCACGTCCGCGGGCAGCAGCACGGCGACGAGCGTGGTGAGGGCCGGCAACCTCACGCGCGCGCCTCGGCGGCGCGGGACTCGGCCGCGCGCGCCAGCTCGATGTCGAGGCCCTCCCGGCGCATCCGGACGTCGATGTAGAGCAGCGCCACCACCGACGAGATGAAGACCGTCGACAGCGTGAGCGCGATGACCTGGGCCACCGACAGGAGCACCAGCGAGCCGAAAGACGTGAGCAGCGGGTCCTGCAGCACGAAGGCGGCGACGATGCCCGCAGGGAACGTGATGATCTCCGTGATGACCAGCACGATGACGTTGACGAGCAGGTAGATCCCGAAGAGCCGCCAGAAGCTGCCCCGGGTCAGCCGCCACGCCCGGGCGACCGTCGGCCGGAACGCCTTGCCCTCCAGCATCAGCGCCGGGGACACCAGGAGCGTCCGCCCGGTGATCCACACCGCCCCGACCACGAGCAGCACACCCCCGAGGAGGCCCACGAGCACCGCGGGCGCGACCCACGACTGCGTCGCGAACAGCACGACGAGGGCGGCCCACGCGGCGACCACCAGCAGCTCGGCCACGGTGAGCAGGAGGGTGAAACCGAGCACCATCCAGACCCGCCGGCTGCGCAGCACCTCGCCGAGCGCGACCTTCTCGCCGAGGACGGAGCGCGACACCGAGACGATGAGCAGGCCGGACAGGATCGTCGTCGCGATCGACACGACCGGTGCGGTGAGCAGCTGGCCGAGCGATGCGCCGACCGAGTCGACGAGCCCGAGGCTGCCGGCCGGGTCCAGGTCCCCGAGGGCGTCGGCGACCTGCGGTGCGATCAGCCCTTGCAGGTACCACTGCAGGACGGCCTGGATGAGGACGGCGATGGTGACGACGATCGCGGACAGCCCGAACATGACGCGCGGGTTGGCCCGCACCGCCCGGAAGGCACCGTCGAGCAGCTCGCCGAGGCCGAGCGGGCGCAGCGGGATGATCCCCGGCTGGAGGGCAGGCGGGCGCCAGCCGCCCGGCGGCAGGGACGGCTGCCCCCACCCGACGCCGGGCGGGGGCGTGGGCGCCGGTCCCCAGCCGGCCGGACCCCACTGGCCGGGCTGAGCGGGCTGTCCGGGCGCTGGTCCCCACTGGCCGGGCGGCGGTCCGGGTGGTGGGGGGACGGGCGGACCGGCAGGCGGTGCGGGCACGCCGCCGGTGCCAGGCGACGGTGGTGGGACGGGCGGACCCGGGGGGCCGGCCGGCGGTGGGACGGGCGCACCGGACGGCCCCGGGGCACCGGTCGAGCCCGGCGCGGCCCACGTGGGCGGGCGCGGTACGTCGTCGTGCGGGCTCGTCATGCCTGCGCGGCTCCCTCGGCTGTCGTCGTGCGGCACCGTCCGGACCGGCCGGCGTTGCACGCCTGCGGCCCGGAGCCTCATCGTGCCACGGGCCTGTGACACGTCGGCGGTCCCGCCCCGTGCGAGCCGAGCAGCGGGCGCCGTCCGGTGCGCCGCCGGGCCCCGTTGCGAGCCGGCGGGACCCGCCGCGACGTGCGCGGTGCCACAATGACGCGCATGAAGGGACGTGTGCTGGTGGTCGACGACGACACGGCGCTGGCCGAGATGATCGGCATCGTGCTGCGGTCGGAGGGCTTCGAGCCGGTGTTCTGCGAGGACGGCGACGAGGCGTTGGGGGTGTTCCGGCAGACCCAGCCGGACCTCGTCCTGCTCGACCTCATGCTGCCCGGCAGGGACGGCAACGAGGTGTGCCGGCAGATCCGGGCGGAGTCCGGCGTGCCGATCGTCATGCTCACCGCCAAGAGCGACACGGTGGACGTTGTGCTCGGCCTGGAGTCCGGCGCCGACGACTACATCTCCAAGCCGTTCAAGCCCAAGGAGCTCGTCGCCCGCGTGCGTGCCCGCCTGCGCCGCAGCGACGAGCCGGCCCCCGAGCACCTGACCATCGGCGACGTGACGATCGACGTGCCCGGCCACCGCGTCCAGCGGGCAGGGCGGCCCATCTCGCTGACGCCGCTGGAGTTCGACCTGCTGGTCGCGCTCGCCCGCAAGCCGTGGCAGGTCTTCACCCGCGAGGTGCTGCTGGAGAAGGTCTGGGGCTACCGGCACGCCGCCGACACCCGGCTCGTCAACGTCCACGTGCAGCGGCTGCGCAGCAAGATCGAGAACGACCCGGAGCAGCCGGAGATCGTCGTGACCGTGCGTGGTGTGGGCTACAAGGCGGGCGTGACCACGGCGTGAGCCGTGCGGGGGCGGGACCGTGACGCGGGTGGGCCGCCGGTGGCGGCTGCTGCGGGGGCGTGCGGCGCGGGCCGTGCGGTCCTGGCTGCACCTGTGGCGCTCGTCGCTGCAGGTCCGGGTCATCACGTCGACGCTGGCCATCGGCCTGGTCGCGCTGCTGCTCGTCGGCGCCTACGTCGGGGAGCGGATGCGCGACGGGCTGTTCGAGGCGCGTCTGCAGCAGGTGCTCGAGGAGAGCGCACGCAGCACCCAGCAGGCGCAGGACACGTTCGACTCGTCGACGGCGACGACCGGGGTGGAGGTGCAGCGGCTGCTGCGTGACGTCGCAGCGGCCCAGCGCACCGGAGGGGTCGGCGAGCGGGAGGTCTTCCTGCTGCGCGCCCCCGGCCAGACGTCACCGCTGTCCGTCGCCGCGGCGGCCTCGAACGCCGCCCTGGTGGACCTCGTGAGCCCGGAGCTGCGTGCGGCCACCGCCGACGGCGGCCAGCGTTGGCAGTCGGTGGCGCTGCCCGTCGGCGCCGACGACGGCACGCCGGACGGGTCGGACGACGCGGCGACCGTCGTGCCGGCAGTGGTCGTCGGCCAAGACGTCAACGTGCCGGTCGTCGGGACCTACCAGCTGTTCTTCCTCTACAGCCTGCAGTCCGAGCAGGACCGGCTGGACTTCCTGCAGCGCACGCTGGCGGCGGCCGGTGCGGCGCTCGTCGTGCTGCTGGGGACGATGACGTGGGTCGTCACGCGGCAGGTGGTGCACCCCGTGCGACGGGCGGCGCAGGTCGCCGAACGGTTGGCCGGCGGAGACCTGTCGGAGCGGATGACCGTGCACGGCCAGGACGAGATGGCCACGCTGGCGCGGTCCTTCAACGAGATGGCGGCCGGGCTGCAGGAGCAGATCCACCGCATGGAGGAGCTCTCCGCCCTGCAGCGCCGGTTCGTGTCGGACGTCTCGCACGAGCTGCGCACCCCGTTGACGACCATCCGGATGGCGGGCGAGGTCATCCACGCCGCCCGTCAGGACTTCGACCCGGCGGTGCGCCGCTCGGCCGAGCTGCTGGCCACGCAGCTCGACCGCTTCGAGGACCTGCTCGCCGAGCTGCTGGAGATCAGCCGGTTCGACGCGGGCGCGGCGGTGCTCGATGCGGAGAGCCGCGACCTGCGCGACGTCGTCGTGCGCGTGGTCGACCAGGCGACGCCGCTGGCCGAGCGGCGTGGCTCGTGGCTGCAGGTCGTCGTGCCGGACGAGCCGCCGGTGGCCGACATCGACCCGCGGCGCGTCGAGCGCATCCTGCGCAACCTCATCGTCAACGCCGTCGAGCACGCCGAGGGCACCCCGGTCGAGGTGACCGTGGGGGCCGATGCCCAGGCGGTCGCCGTGACGGTGCGCGACCACGGGGTCGGTATGACCGCCGACGAGGCGGCGCGCGTCTTCGACCGGTTCTGGCGGGCCGACCCGGCCCGGGCACGGACCACCGGGGGGACCGGGCTGGGGCTGGCGATCTCGCTGGAGGACGCGCACCTGCACGGTGGCTGGCTGCAGGCGTGGGGGCGGCCGGGACGCGGGGCGTGCTTCCGGCTGACGCTGCCGCGGCGTGCGGGCATCCGCCTCACCGCCTCGCCGTTGCCGCTGGTGCCCGATGAGCCGGAGCCGTCGACGGACGCGGTACCGGTGACGGTGGCGCGGCCGCGGACGGACCCGGCGGCACTGCCGGACCTGGCGGGGGCGCACGAGCCGGGGGTGCACGAGCCGGGGGAGGACGAGCCGGCCCCGGGAGGGGAGCAGAAGGCCACGGACGTGGGCGCCGACGAGGCTGCGCGGGACGGCGGCAGCGCACGGCCTGCGCGGGGTGGGGTGGCGGCGGACGAGCGCCGGCCGAGCTCCGCGGCGGACGGGCGGCCGCGGAGCGACGGCGCGGCGGACGCCGAGCGTCAGGGGGTGCGATGAGGACGCGGGACCGCCGAGGGGCGGGTCGCGGGGTGCAACGGCGCCGTCGGGTGCGGGCACGGGTGGCCGCGCTGCTCGCCGTGCTGCTGCCGGTGCTGGCGGCGTGCGCGGCGATCCCCACGTCCGGACCGGTCGCGGAGGGCGACGCGCGGCTGAGCTGGGCGTCCACCATCGACGTGCTCGCGGAGGGGCCACAGGTCGGCGCGCAGCCGCAGGAGATCGTCCAGGGCTTCCTGCTCGCGTCGTCGGCCGGCTTCGGCGACGACTTCGGCGTCGCCCGGCAGTACCTGGCTCCGCAGGCACGCTCGTCGTGGCGCCCGCTGGCCGGGATCGTCGTGGCCGGGCCGCTCGAGTACTCGAACCCGCAGCGCACCCAGGTGGTGCTCGACGTGCCCGTGGTGGCGCGCATCGACGCCGAGGGCCGGTACGCGCAGGCGCCGCCGGAGGCGAGCGAGTCGGTGACGTTCGACATGGTGCGCGACGACGCCGGGCAGTGGCGCATCGCGTCCGCTCCGGACGGCGTGATCCTGCCCGAGAGCGTCGTGGACGACCAGCTGCGCAGCACGCCCGTGTTCTTCCTGTCGCCCGACGAGGCCTACCTCGTGCCGGAGATCCGTTGGTTCCCGGCGCGCAACATCGCCACCTCCGTCGTGAAGGCGCTGCTCGACGGCCCGTCGCCCTGGCTGCGCGACGCGGTCACGACCGCCGTGCCCGACGGTGTGCAGCTCACGCCGGAGGCCGTGTACGTCGATGCCGACGGGGTCGCGCAAGTGACCCTCGGCCCGGCGCCGACGGTGCTGAGCGCCGACCGGCCGCTGCTGCTCGCCCAGATCGAGGCCAGCCTGCGTCTGCTCCCCGGGGTGGGGACCGTGCGGGTGCAGGCAGGCCAGGGCGGCCCCTCGCTGGAGAACGCGGTACAGCTCGCCCGTCCGACGGCGCCGTCGGGCCCTGTCGAGTTCATCCAGGGCGACCGGCTCGTCGAGTACGGGTCCGACGGGGTCTCCGCGGTGGCCGGCGTGAACCCGCTGACCGGTCTGGACGCCCGCTACCCGGCGCGCGACAGCCAGGGCGGCGTGCGGGTCATGCTGTCCGGCCCCGACCGCCTGGTCACCGTCCCCACCGTCGGTGAGGACATCCAGACCCTCGTCACAGGCGACGAGCTCGTCGCGCCCTCGGTGGACCGCTTCGGCTGGTCGTGGACGGCGTCGCGCACCGGCGGCATCGTCGCCGCGCGGATCGGGGACGACAACGTCGACGTGGGCGCCGAGTGGCTCGACGGACGCATCGTCCGCGCGTTGCGCGTCTCCCCGGACGCCACCCGGATCGCGGTGGTGTCCTTGGGTGGCGACGGCTACTCCGTCGACGTGGCCGGCATCGACCGCGACGAGTCGGGCACCCCGCAGCAGCTCGGCGAGCCGGTGCAGGTGGGCGCCTCGCTGACCGAGGCGACCGCCGTGGTGTGGGTCGGCGGGACGACCCTCGGGGTCGTCGGGCGCAGCGGTGCGTCGACCGCGTTGCACATGGTCCAGGTCGGCGGGACGACGGAGGCCCTGCCCGAGGTGGCGGACCTCGCCGCGGTGGCGGGCGGGGCGACTGTCTACGTGGGGACGAGCACGGGGGAGCTGCGCCGGCTGTCGGGGCCGACGTGGGTCACGGTGAGCGGCGTGCAGGACGCGTCGTACCCGTACTACGCGGGCTAGGGAGGGCGGGTCGTGCCCGTCGTGCGCCGGTAGGGAGGGCGCTTCGTACCCGTAACGACGCGGGTAGGAGGGCGCGTCGTGCGCGGGGCACGTCGTATGCGTCGTACGCGGGCTCGGGCTGGTGCTCCGTGTCTCGTCCTGGCCTCAACCCGCCCGTGAGATGTCCACAGCCCAAGCGCAAGCATCCTCGTTCACAGTTCCGCCGCCGCAGGCACGAACCGGCGCGCGGGGCGGGCAGGCTCGGCCTCGTGCGAGGGAACGAGGACGGCGGCATGGCGGCGACGTCGGGTCGCCGATCGGCGACGGGCGGTCGGCTGGGTGCGGTGCTCCGGGTGTGGCTGGAGGAGGTGCTGCGGCTCGTCCTGCCGTTGGCGTGCGCGGGCTGCGGACGTGACGACGATCCCTGGTGCGCGGACTGCCGACGTCCGTTGGACGCGTCGCCGTGGCGGTGCGAGGACCGGGCCGGCCGGCTGGACCACCTGGACGGGCGACCACCGCTGCCGGTGTGGACGCTGGCGGACTATGTGGGTCCGGTCCGGACGGCGATCGTGTCCTGGAAGGACGGCGGACGGCTCGACCTCACCCCGACCTTCGAGGCGATGGCACGGACGGCCGGGACGCGGCTGGCTGCATCGACGCACCTCGTGCCTCGGAGCACCGGCCCGCCCGCGGGGTCGACAGGGCGTGCAGGGCCGCTGGTCGTCGTCCCGGTCCCGTCCACCGCGGCCGCTCGTGGCCGGCGTGGCGTGGATCTGGTGGCGGGGCTGGCCCGCGCGGTGGCCGACGGTATCGGCTCGGCCACATCCGGCGCGCCGGTGCCCGGTCGGGCGGTGCTCGACGGGCCGGGGAGCGAGGGGGCGGTCGTCGTCCCGGCGCTGGCGCGGCGCCGTGGGCGCGACCAGGTCGGCCTCGGTGCCCGAGCCCGCGGCCGGAACCTGGCGGGACGGGTGCGCGTGACACGGCGGATGAGGGGGGTGGTCCCGGGCTGCGCGATGCTCCTGGTGGACGACGTGCTGACCACCGGCGCGACGCTCACGGCCTGCGAGCGGGCGCTGACGGCCGCCGGCGGCGACGTGCTCGGCGCCCTGACGCTGGCCTCCACCCCCGGGCCGACGGGCGCGGTGCCGGTACGGCTCGGTCCGGGTACGTGCGGTCGGGTGGAATCCGCTCCGGGCGCCACGCCAGGGACCTGCGGGGCTGGAGCGGCGCTCGGTGCGGGGTTAGCGTGGTGACTCGAGCCGACGGCGCTCGCGGTCCTCTGGTCCGCGAGGCGCACGTGGGAGGAGGTGATGCCGCCCCAGGTTCCGGAGGGCAGCAGGCATCGTCACGGGCGGGGAACGCCCGCCCTCAGCTCTCGCAGGAGGCTCACATGGAGATCGTGGTTGCCGGTCGGCACACCGAGGTGCTCCCGAAGTTCCGTGCGCACGTCGAGCAGAAGCTCGCCAAGGTGGAGCAGCTCGCCCCACGCGCGCAACGGATCGATGTCGTCGTGTCGCACGAGCCGAACCCGCGTCAGTCGGGCAGCTGCGACCGAGTGGAGCTGACGGTCGTCGACAAGGGACCGGTGATTCGCGCCGAGGCGTGTGCTGACGACCGCTACGCGGCACTCGACCTCGCGCTGGGCAAGCTGCTCGAGCGGCTCCGGCGTACGCGTGACCGCCGCAAGGACCATCGCAACCACACTCCGCTGGCACCGGTCGACGTGCGCCCACCCGCTCTGGAGAGCCGGGCTGCCGTGAACGGAGCCGTCTCGAGCGGCACGGCGTCGTCGGACGGCGTCGCATCCTCCGACGGGGTCGTGTCGTCGGACGGCACGGCCGAGTTCACGCTTGGCGACTCGCCGGTGGTGATCCGGGAGAAGGTCCACCGGGCGTTGCCCATGACCGTGGACGACGCGCTGTACGAGATGGAGCTCGTCGGCCACGACTTCTACCTGTTCGTGGATGCCGAGACCGCGCAGCCCGCGGTCGCGTACCGGCGGCACGGGTGGAGCTACGGCGTGATCAAGCTCGATGCCCCGGTGGCCGGGACGGTGCCGGCTGCCGAGACCCGGCAGGACAAGGTGGCGGTCGGCGGCTGACCTCCGGCTCCGGGACGGGCGTCCGGCCGCCGGCCTGTCCGTCCCCGGGGTGCTCACGGAACTGTCGCTCCTGACGTGCGCCCGGCCCCTGAGGGGTCGGGCGCACGCCTGATCGGGGTCGTCCGCGTGGCTGTCCCGGTCGCGCCGACGCCTCGGCGCGACCGCACGCGCGGACCTCGTGCCGGCCGCCCGGTGGGCGGCGGCGCATGCCCCCGCCGCGCCGTGGCCGGCGAGGGCGTCGGAATGTCAGACGGTGCGGGCACGATGTCCGCGTGCCGTCCTCATCCACGCCCGGCGAGCGACTGTCGCTGTCCCAGGCCCGCCGTGTCGCCTTGCGTGCGCAAGGCCTCGACGGCCCGCGGCCCGCCCGCACCGGTCCCGTCACCCTGCGCCACCTCCAGCAGCTCGTCGACCGCATCGGCCTGCTTCAGATCGACTCGGTCAACGTGCTCGCACGTGCCCACCTCATGCCGCTGTACTCCCGGCTCGGCGGCTACGACGTGGCGCTCGTCGACCGAGCCGCCGGCAGGGCGCCCCGGCGGTTGGTCGAGGCGTGGGCCCACCAAGCGTCCTACGTGCCGCCGGAGACGTTCCCGCTGCTCGGGTGGAGGCGCAGGAACTACCTGCGCGAAGCGTGGGGGTCGATCGCCCAGGTGCCGCTGCAGCACGCGCCGGTCGTGGACGACATCCGTGCCGTCATCGCGGCCGAGGGGCCGCTGACCGCCGCGGAGATGCACGAGCGGCTGGAGGGTGAGCGGCCGCGGAGCCCCAAGGCGTGGGGCTGGAACTGGACCGTCGCCAAGCGGGTGCTGGAGTTCCTCTTCTTCACGGGCGAGGTCGTGCCGGCCGGTCGCAACGGCGCCTTCGAGCGCCGCTACGACCTGACCGAGCGGGTGCTGCCCGCCACCGTCCTGACCGCACCGGAGCCGGACGAGGCGGATGCGGTCCGTGCACTGGTCGAGATCGCCGCGCGCGCGCACGGTATCGGCTCCCTGCGCTGCCTGGCGGACTACTTCCGGCTCCGGCAGGCACCCGTGGCGCGGGCCGTGCAGGAGCTGGTGGATGAGGGCGTCCTCGTCCCGGTGTCGGTTCCCGAGTGGGAGGACCGGCCGGTCTACCGGCACCGGGACGCGACGCTCCCGCGGCGGGCCACCGGTGCCGCATTGCTGAGCCCGTTCGATCCGCTGGTCTTCGAGCGTCGCCGCCTGGAACGGCTCTTCGGCCTGCGCTACCGCATCGAGATCTACGTGCCCGAGCCCCAGCGGGTATGGGGGTACTACGTGCTGCCGTTCCTGCTGGGGGAGCGGTTGGCCGCGCTGGTCGACCTCAAGGCCGACCGGCAGGACGGTCTGCTGCGGGTCCACGCCGCGCACCGGGCGCCCGACCCGGGTACGGCACCGGTGTCGGCGGACGCGGAGACGGTGGCGGCACTCGCCGTCGAGCTGCGCGTGCTGGCCGACTGGCTCGGCCTCCAGGAGGTGGTCGTCGGCGACCGACAGGGGCGTGCGCGGGGTGATCTCGCCGCGGAGCTGGCGCAGGAGGTGCGCATCCCGATCGGGTGAGACCGAGCCCGTCCGTCCCGGCACGGCGGTGGCGGGCGGTGGCCGACGGCCCTGCGGGGGTGTTCGCCAGGAGCGTGCATACCGGTGGACGGATCTTCGCCCACGTCCGGCGGCCTCGCCTACGATGGACAGGCCCGGCCGCGCGGCCGGTCGTCCAGCACCGCCGGTGTCGTCGGCACCGGGCTGCGAACACGTCGGGAGTCTTGCGTGCCTGCGATCCTCGAGAAGGTCCTGCGACTGGGTGAGGGCCGGATCCTCAAGAAGCTGTCGGGCATCGCCCAGCAGGTCAACGCGCTCGAAGACAGTTTCGCCGCGCTGTCCGACGCCGAGCTGCGCGAGGAGACCGACCGCTTCCGGGCGCGGATCGCGGACGGCGAGACGCTCGACGACCTGCTGCCGGAGGCGTTCGCCGCCGTGCGCGAGGCCTCACGGCGCACGCTCGGCCAGCGCCACTTCGACGTCCAGATCATGGGCGGCGCCGCGCTGCACCTCGGCAACATCGCCGAGATGAAGACCGGTGAGGGCAAGACGCTCGTCGCGACGGCACCGGCGTACCTCAACGCCCTGTCCGGCAAGGGCGTCCACGTCGTCACCGTGAACGACTACCTGGCCGGCTACCAGGCCGAGCTCATGGGTCGCGTCTACCGCTTCCTCGGCATGACGAGCGGCGTCATCCTGTCCAGCCAGACGCCCGCCGAGCGCCGTCAGCAGTACGCCGCCGACATCACGTACGGCACCAACAACGAGTTCGGCTTCGACTACCTGCGCGACAACATGGCGTGGAGCGTCGACGACCTGGTCCAGCGCGGTCACAACTTCGCCATCGTGGACGAGGTCGACTCGATCCTCATCGACGAGGCCCGCACGCCGCTCATCATCTCCGGCCCGGCCTCCGGTGACGCCAACCGCTGGTACGCCGAGTTCGCCAAGGTCGTGCGGCGGCTGGAGCGCGAGCGCGACTACGAGGTGGACGAGAAGAAGCGCACCGTCGGCGTGCTGGAGCCCGGCATCGCGCGCGTCGAGGACTACCTCGGCATCGACAACCTCTACGAGTCGCTGAACACGCCGCTGATCGGCTTCCTCAACAACGCCATCAAGGCCAAGGAGCTGTTCAAGCGCGACAAGGACTACGTCGTGCTCAACGGCGAGGTGCTCATCGTCGACGAGCACACCGGACGCATCCTGCCCGGCCGCCGCTACAACGAGGGCATGCATCAGGCGATCGAGGCCAAGGAGGGCGTGGCCATCAAGGCCGAGAACCAGACCCTCGCCACGATCACGCTGCAGAACTACTTCCGGCTCTACACCAAGCTCTCCGGGATGACCGGTACGGCCGAGACCGAGGCGGCCGAGTTCCAGGGCACCTACAAGCTCGGCGTGGTGCCGATCCCGACGAACCGTCCGATGCAGCGCATCGACCAGCGCGACCTCGTCTACAAGAGCGAGGAGGGCAAGTTCGACGCGGTCGTCGCGGACATCGTCGAGCGGCACGCCAAGGGGCAGCCGGTGCTCGTCGGGACGACGAGCGTCGAGAAGAGCGAGCTGCTGTCGAGCAAGCTGAAGAAGCAGGGCGTCCCGCACGAGGTGCTGAACGCCAAGCAGCACGCGCGCGAGGCCTCGATCATCGCCCAGGCCGGTCGCAAGGGTGCGGTGACCGTGGCGACGAACATGGCCGGCCGCGGCACCGACATCATGCTCGGCGGCAACGCCGAGTTCATGGCCGTGGCCGACCTGGCCGCCCGCGGCCTGGACCCGGCGGAGAACGCCGAGGAGTACGAGGCGGCCTGGCCGGAGGCGCTGGAGAAGGCCAAGGAGGCCGTGGCGGCCGAGCACGACGAGGTCATCGAGCTCGGTGGGCTGTACGTGCTCGGCACCGAGCGGCACGAGTCGCGGCGCATCGACAACCAGCTCCGTGGCCGTTCCGGCCGTCAGGGCGACCCGGGGGAGTCGCGGTTCTACCTGTCGCTGCAGGACGACCTGATGCGGCTGTTCAACTCCGGGCTGGCCGAGTCGATGATGACCCGCGCCGGCTTCCCGGAGGACATGCCGCTGGAGTCGAAGATCGTGACCCGCGGCATCCAGTCGGCGCAGTCGCAGGTCGAGTCGCGCAACTTCGAGATCCGCAAGAACGTCCTCAAGTACGACGACGTGCTGTCCCGCCAGCGCGAGGTCATCTACGAGCAGCGCCGCCGCGTCCTGGAGGGCGAGGACCTGCAGGAGCAGATCGGCCACTTCCGCAACGACGTGCTCTCCGCGTACATCACCGGGGCCACCGCCGAGGGGCGTCCGGAGGACTGGGACCTGGAGGCGCTGTGGACGGCGCTCAAGGGCGTCTACCCGATCACCATCACCGCCGACGAGGTCGTCGAGCAGGCCGGTGGCGTGACCCGGCTGTCGGCCGAGCTCATCGAACGTGAGGTGCTGTCCGACGCCGAGCACGCCTACGCCGAGCGCGAGGAGCTCATCGGCGAGGAGAACATGCGTCAGCTCGAGCGCCGCGTGACGCTGTCGGTCCTCGACCGCAAGTGGCGTGAGCACCTCTACGAGATGGACTACCTCAAGGAGGGCATCGGCCTGCGGGCGATGGCCCAGCGCGACCCGTTGGTGGAGTACCAGCGTGAGGGGTTCCAGCTCTTCAACGCGATGACGGACTCCATCAAGGAGGAGACCGTCGCGTACTTGTTCAACCTCGAGGTGCAGGTCCAGCCGGAGCAGGCCGAGGGCGGCGCAGTCGTCACCGCAGACTCGGCGGCGGTGGCGGCGGCAGGCGCCGGTGCGGCCGCCGCGCAGGTGCGGACGCAGCCGGCCGAGACGACAGCCGAGCCGACGGTCGCCGCGGGCGGCGTTGGGCAGGGTGCGGCCGACGACGACAAGGCCGCTGCGGCGGCTCCTGCGGCCGCGGGTCGTCCTGCCGCCGGGCGGCTCGTCGCCAAGGGGCTCGACGGGCCGGAGCAGCGCGTCCCGTTGCAGTACTCGGCTCCGTCGGGGGATGGGGACGGCAGCGTGGTGACCTCTCGGGAGCCCGGCGCGCGGGGTGGTGCCTCTGGTGGCTCGGCTCCGGCCGCCGGGGCCAACCGTGAAGCGCGGCGCAAGGCCGCCAAGCAGCAGCGCAAGCGCTGACGGCCCGCCGAGACTGACGGCTCGCCGAGATCGACGGGCGACCCGTGGCGACGTGCTCCAGAGCGGAGAGCGGCTCGTGCACGACGAGGACTGTCCGAGCGCGTCGACGAGGCGGGCGATGACACCGACGGAGTGCCTGCGCCGGTTCATCGCCGTGCCGGTGGTTCGGCTGGCCACGACCGGCGCCGACGGCTGGCCGCACCTGGTGCCGGTCACCTTCGACGCCGACGCGACGACCGTGGTGTTCGCGGTCGACCACAAGCCGAAGCGCACCTGGGACCTCCGGCGCCTGCGCAACATCGCAGAGAACCCGCGGGTGGCCTTCCTCGCGGACGCGTACGACGAGGACTGGCGGCGGCTGTGGTGGGTGCGCGCGGACGGTCACGCCGACGTCGTGACCTCCGGGTCGGAGCACGAGTCCGCGGTGGCCCGGCTCGTCGCCCGGTACCCGCAGTACGCCGCCGTCCCGCCGGCGGGTCCTGTCGTGGTGGCTCGGGTGGAGCGCTGGAGCGGGTGGGCCGCCGATCCGGCGTCGTCGTGACGGTCCGGCGCGTCCCGACGGTTCGGCCGTGCGGCGGTTCGGCCCTGCGCTGGAGGTTCAGCCTGGTATTGACGGTTCGGCTTCGCGCCCGTCGTGTCGGTCAGCCCACCTCCAGGGCGGTCGTCTTCCAGCCGCCGCGCCGCGGCTCGAGCCGCAACGCCACCGCCCGGACGCGGGTGCCGTCGTCCACCACCACGCTGGCCTCCAGCCCGTGCGGTTCGAGGGCGTACGTGCGGGCGCGGCGCACCACCGGCGGCCGGGCTGCGGTCGCCGGACCGAGCACGCGCACGGTGAGCTCGGCACGCATCCGGACCCGCTCGTAGACGGCCGGTTGCAGCCAGCGGGCGAGCTGGGCCACCGGACGCCGACCGGCGAGCACTTCCACGACCGCGAGCGCGATCGCCCGGGCCAGTGCCGGAGCGTCCGTCGACGGATCAGGCTCCACCGGACCGGGACCCGTCGAGCGGTCGACCACCCGCAGGACGGCGATGCGCTCCTCCGCGGTCGACGGGACGACGTGCGCCGGGCCCGAGGCCCGCGGGACGGAGGCCGGCGAGAGCGCGGGGACCAGCCGCGCCCGTGGGTGGGCGACGGGGCGGGGCTGTCGTGCGGCGGCACCCTGTCCTGCCGGGGCCTGGGCGGGACGAGTCGACGGTGCGTGGCCGGTCGACGGTGGGCGGCTCCTGGCTGGATGCTGGCTGGTCGGCTGACCGGTGATCGGCCGACCGGTCGCCGGCTGACCAGCGGTCGGCGGCTGGCCGGTGGTCGTCGGCGTAGGGCTTGCGACCGACGGGGCGCGGTCACCGCACGGTGTGTCGCCGCACGGCCTGGCACGGTCGGTCGCGTCGTCGTTGGTCGTCGCATTGGGCGGCAAGGGCAGGAGGACCGTCGCCGGTGACGCGGCGCGGGCCACGGCTGCCTCGGTCGGACCGGCGTCGCGGATCGTGAGCGCGGTCATGACGCCACCTCGTCCGTCGGCCCCGGCACGGTGAGCCGTTGGCCGGGAAGCAGCAGGTCGGGGTCGTCGCCGATGACCGACCGGTTGACCGCATACCAACGCGGCCACGCAGCCGCTGTCAGGGCGTCGGTCGCCGCGGCCGGGAGGTGTTGTGCGGCGATGCTCCAGAGGCTGTCTCCCGGTGCCACGACGACCGACGCGCCTGGTCCGTCCTCCATGTCGGCCCCGGCTGAGTCCGCGGCCGGGCTCCCGCCGCCCGAGCCACGACTGTCCGTCGGCAGGGTGCTTGCCTGTGCCGCCGAGCCGGTGTCGCCGTCGCCGACGTCCGGGCGTGACGGGTTCCTGCCGTCCGTGCCGTCGCGCTCGCCGCCGGCGGGAACGCCACCGGCCGAGGGGATCACCTTCTCGGGTGTCCGTGTGTCGTCCTCCCACCTCTCGGTCCCGATGGCTGGGTGCGGCTCTCCGGACTCACCGGTCCCGATGGACTCATGTGTCGCCATGGACCCGCCCGCCACGGAGGACGAGCCTTGGGCGTTGGGCTCCTGATCCGGACTGGGCCACTCGGGTGAGGATCCACCCGGCGTCCCGGGCCAACGAGCCACCGCTGGTGGGCCGCTGGAAGTCGTCGGGCCGTCGGCCGTCGCCGGCCTGCCTGACGCGGCGGACCGGTCGGACGGCGTCGGCGCGCCCGGCTCGGCGGATCCACCGGGCATCGGCGCGCCGAGCGTGGCGGTCTCGCTGGACGAACCGGTCCCGTGCGGTGCCGCGGGCGGTGAGCTTCTCGGTGCGGCCGAGCCGTCTGCTGGTCGTCCGGCCGCGGGCGGGCGTGAAGCACCGGTCCGGTCGCTCTCGACGGCGGGCAACGGGGCAGGGCCGGTGGTGACCACCCAGCCGAGGTCGTCCCAACCCCCGCCCGCCGGCCCCGCACCGCCGGTCGGTCCCGCGGCGAGCGCCGGGACCGCGACACCGAGACCGATCCCTGCGCCGAGGGCGGCCACGAGCGCCCGCCGCACCACCGCCGGGGCGGCCCGTCGTACCAGCTCCTCCCCGCCGCGCCACGCCGAGCCCGCCGACCGAGCGAGCAGGCAGCACGCCCCCACGGCCGTGGAGGCCGCCAGCCAGAGGGTCACCGCGGCACCGAGAGCGGTGACGAGCAGCTCGACGGCGCCGTCGACGCGCATCCCGGAGGCGATCGTCCCGGCCAGCGCGGCTGCTCGGCGGACGAAGAGCGCGGTCAGCGCACTGGTGGCCGTCGCCGCCGCCCCCCACGCCGCCATGGTGATCGCGTGCGACCTGTGGGCGGGTCGGCGAACGAGCGTGTGCTGCGTGCCCCGGCCGCGAGAGGCACTTGGTGGCGGCGTCTCGACGGGGACCGGGTCCGCGTCGACGGGCCAGCGCCGTCCGGCGTCGCGGGCGCGTCTCAAACCGCCAGGACCGTCGAGGCGCACCGAGGCGCCGGCACCGCCGATGCGCGTCGAGGCTCCAGTGCTGCCGATGCGCGTCGAGCCGTCGGTGCTGCTGAGACGCCCCGACACGTCGTTGCCGCCGATGCGTGCCGGATCGCCGGTGCTGTCGATGCGTGCCGG
>Ga0164243_10001502_pt1 | contig 39455 bp, 30 predicted proteins | sample OricompcompostOP_FD_108781 | JGI IMG/M metagenome (GOLD analysis project Ga0164243, IMG submission 108781) | Organic Plus compost microbial communities from Emeryville, California, USA - Original compost - Organic plus compost (OP) | ecosystem: Engineered > Solid waste > Mixed feedstock >... | reverse complement strand
TTGAGGCGAAGCAGCGCGCCGGCGAGGCGATCCCGACCGCCGACGTCGCGGCCAGCTTCCAGGAGGCGGTCTGCGACGTCTTGGTCCGCAAGGCCCTTGATGCGGCCGCGAGCGAGGGCATCGACCATCTCGTCATCGGCGGGGGAGTCGCCGCCAACAGCCGGTTGCGGGTGCTCGCGCAAGAGCGTGCCGAGAGACTCGGCATCCAGGTCCGGGTGCCGCGGCCCGGTCTGTGCACCGACAACGGCGCCATGGTGGCCGCGCTCGGCGCGGAGATGGTCGCCCGGCGACGTACGCCCTCGTCGCTGGATCTGCCGGCGGACTCCTCCCAGCCGGTCACCAGCGTCTTGGTGTAGCCGGCGCGAGTACGCTCCTAGGCCTCGGTGAGCTCCTTCTCCGGCTTCTTCTCATCGCCGTGCCCGGGCCACCACGCGGCGTGACCGATGAGCGCGGTCAGCGCGGGGGTGAAGAACATCGCCATCACGAAGGCGGCGACGATGATGCCGAAGGCGATCGCGAAGCCCATCGTGGTCAGCAGCGAGTTCCCCGCCAGCATCAGCGAGGCGAACGTGCCGGCCAGGATCACACCGGCCGCGGCAATGGTCGGTCCGGCGTGCTTGACGGCCTGGCTGGCGGCCTCGCGCGGCGAGCGGCCCTCACGCGCCTCCTCCCGCAGTCTCGACACCATCAGGATGTTGTAGTCGGTACCGAGCGCGACCACGAAGAGATAGATGTAGATCGGCAGTAGGAAGATCAGCCCGGCATCACCGTGCGCGTGCTGGAAGACCAACACGGTCGCACCCAGCGTGGCACCGAAGCCGAGGCCCACCGACACCATCAGGTACCACGGTGCGACCAGCGAGCGGAGCAGCAGCCCGAGGATGATCATGATGATCACTGCCGCGACCGGGAAGACGACGGCGTAGTCGCGGTTCATCGCGGACTGGAAGTCGACGAAGACCGAGGTGAGGCCGCCGACGTACGCCTGGGCGCCGTCGGGCGCTGCCTGATGCGCGGCTGGCCGCAGGTCGTGCTTGACCACGTCGATCGCCGCATCCGAGGACGGGTCGGCGTCGAGCACCGCGATGACGATCGCGGTGCTCGGATCGGTCGGCGAGATGGTGGCGAGGTGCTTCTGCGCCCCCGGGACGACGGCGCCGATCCCGTGCGTCTTCGCGATCGCGGCGCCGAACGCGTCGGCCGCCGACTGGTCGAGAGGCTTGCCGTCGGTCGAGCGGAGCACGATCGGAGTCGGCTGGGTGGCGCCGGCGGTGAAGCCGCCGTCCTCCAGCTTCTGGGTCGCCACCGAGGACTCCATCGAGGTGTCCTCGCTGCTGGAGCCGAGGTCGAAGGTGGGCTTGAAGCCGCCCCAGACGAAGCAGAAGAGCGTGAGGATGACGAGTACGCCGCCAGCGGCGGCCGCGGTCCGACCGGGCCGTCGGCCGAGCTGCCGCCCGACCCAGGCGAACCGGCTCGCCGTCGGCTCCTGACGCCACTTCTTCGAGGGCCAGAACAGTGCTCGGCCGAGGACCGTCACGACCGCTGGGACCAGGGTGAGGGCGGCGACCAGGGTGACCGCGACCGCGATGGCGAGCGAAGGTCCGATCGACCGGAAGATGCCGAGCGAGGAGAGGACCAGGGTCAGGAAGGCGACGAAGACCGCGCCACCGGCCGAGGCGATCGCCTCGCCGGCGCGCTCGAGAGCGTGCGCCACTGCGGCGCGATGCTCTTCGCCCTCGCGCATCCGCTCTCGGTAGCGGAAGAGGAAGAAGAGGATGTAGTCGGTGCCGATCCCGAAGAGGACCACGATCAGGATGACGCTGGTGGAGTCATCGGTCTTGAGGTGGAAGATCTTGGCCGCCCAGTCGATCAACCCGTTGGCGATGGTCGATACCAGCCCGACGAGCACGATCGGCATCAGCGCGATCAGCACACTGCGGAAGATGATCGCGAGCAGCACGATGATGAGCAGGAAGGTGGCCGCGCCGACGATCGCTTCGGCGTTCTTTCCCGACTGCGACTGGTCGTAGCTCTGCGGCAAGGTGCCGGTCGTCAGCGCCTGGAGGCCGGTGCCGTCGGTCAGCTTCTTGAGCTGGTCACGTTGATCGGTCACCTGGTCGAAGTCGGACTGCTTTTGACCGGTGACGCCGTCGGCGAGGTCGATGTTGACGATCGCGACCTCTTTGGTGGGGGAGACCTGGACGTCCTCGGCACGGGTGAAGTCGGAGCCGAGCTTGAGGCCCTTCATCACCTGGTTGATCTTGGCGACGTCGCCGCTGCCGAGCTTGTTGCCGTCCTTGCGATCGAAGACCACCGTGGCGCCGGTGTCCTGCTGCTGTGGGAACGCCTTGTCGGTCAGCTCGGCTGCCTTGATGGACTCATAATGCTTCGGTAGGAAGTCGGACTGATCGGTCGTTGCGTGGACCGTGGGCGCCGAGACGACCACGATCACCGCGAAGACGATCCAGGCGGCGATGACATACCAGGGATGGCGGGAGACAAAACGGCCCAAAGCACCGAACATGCCGCCCAACCTAATCGACCCGGGTGATCCGTGGCCGCGCGGATCGTTGTCCAGTCGGCACGACAAATGTCACGGCCGTCGCGGTCCGGGTTCGTGGCTAGAGCGGTTCCACCAACAGACAGGTACCTTCGCCGCCGACGCGGGTGAGCACGATCGTCGCCTCGTCCGGTCCGCGCAGAGCGAGCCGTTTGCGCAGCGTGTCGGGGCTGACCGCCACGCCGCGCTTCTTGATCGTGAGCCGACCGATCCCGCGCTGCCGCAGCGCCGCCCGGAGCGGCTTCTCCCGATAAGGGAGCGTCTCCAGGACCCGATATCCGCGTGCGAACGGCGTGGTGTACGCCGCGTCACCGGTCACATAGGCGATGTGCTCGTCGATCAGGCCACCATCCACCCCGGCGGCGACCGCCGTCACCAGGCCGGCCCGGATCACCGCGCCGTCGGGCTCGTAGAGGAACTGCCCGACCCCGCGTACGCCGATGACGTCCACGCCGGGGTCGTCCTCGTCGGTCAGGGTCGCCAACCCGCCGCCGGGGGCCGTCGATGCGATGACCGTGGCACGCCGCCGCGTCGTCGCCAGCCGACCGGACCACAGCGCCGCCTCCTTGACCTCACCGCGGTCGCTGACCCATTCGGCCTCGACATCGGCGGGGACGAGATCGTGCGGGATCCCCGGCGCGACCTTCACACACGAGTCCCGGCGCAGCAGCGTCTCGACGAAAGGCCACGGCGGGGTCCAGCCGTCAGCTGAGAGGACCCGGCCACGCGCACCCCGGCGGGCGGGGTCGGCATAGGCCACGGTGAAGGGGGAGTGGTCGATCCCGGTGGCGTCGGCGACCTGGACGGCCCCGGGCAGGCCGAGCGCCTCCAGGTTGGCCCGTGCGACGGCGACCCGCTCCGCATCGAGGTCGACGCCCGCCGCGGTGATCCCCGCCCGCGCGCTGGCGATCAGGTCGCCGCCGATGCCACAGCCGAGGTCGATGAGACTGTCGGCGCCGAAGGCCCGGAGTCGCGCCGCCCGGTGCTCGGCGACCGGCAGCCGGGTCGCCTGCTCGAGGCCGTCAGGGGTGAAGTACATCCTGGTGGCGAGCTCGCCGAACTTGGTCACCGCCTTCGTCCGTAGCTCGGCCTGGGTCAGGGCTACGGCGACGCGGGCCGTGTCCGCGCCGTCATGACGTAGCAGTCGGTGCGCTCGGAGCGGGTCGGGCTCGGTCCCGACCACCTCGTCGGCCCGGGCAAGGAGCTCCTGCCCCTCGTCGGTGAGCAGCCAACCGAACGCGTCGAGATCCACAGGCGTGATCTTGTCAGGGTGGGGAAAGAAGCCGACATGACCGTACCTGCCCGGCCCCGCCTGTTCGCCCTCGTCGCGGCGACGCTCCTGGCCGGGCTGCTCGTCGCCGTGCCGGGCGCCGCCCGGGCCTGCGCCTGCGGTGCGGCCTACGTCCCCAACGGCCATACCGTCCAGGCCGGCGACGAGCTCGCCTTCCTGAGTTGGGCCGAGCCCGGCATCGAGCGGCTGGAGATGGCGCTCTCCCTGACCGCCGACACCGCGGACCTCGCCGTACTCGTCCCCACCCCGTCGGCGCCCACTGTGTCCCAGGGAGACAACGCGACCTTCGACAGGCTCGCCACGCTGACCACACCGCCTCCCGAAGCTGACGAGCACGGCGACGGCAACGGAGCCGGTGCTCCGCAGGCCGCGCCGAGCGTGCTGTCGAGAACCGTCCTCGATGATGTCGTGGCGACCGTCATCAAGGGCGGTACGCCGAAGGGGGTCGCGCGCTGGCTGGCTCGGCACGGCTATGCGCACAAGCCCCAGGTCACGCCCGTACTCGCCGGCTATCTCCAGGACGGCTGGGTCTTCACGGCCGTGAAACTGCGTGCGGACCAGCCCTTCGACGGCCAGGTGGACCCCCTCGTGCTCACCTTCGCCAGTCAGCGACTGGTCTACCCGATGCGGCTCAGCTTGGTTGCCTCCCACGTCGGCACCGTCACGGTCTACACACTCGATCGCGGCTACGACCGCCGAAGCGACCGGGCCGGGCTGGCCGCCAGGCCGGCCGATGCGCTGCGCACCATCACCCCGGACACCTACGCCACTGGGCCGCTCCACACCCTGGCCGCGGCGGGCAACACCAAGCTGGCGAAGTTCACCTACACGGACCTCGACCCGGCGTCACTCACCGCTGACTTCACCTTCGTCGCCGACGACCGGGCCCAGGAGCGGGCAGACGCCGAGCAGGCGAGCGCCGCGCACGGAGAGCTCAGCCATGGTTCGGAAGGTTCGGACGGCCCGGCGCCGTGGCTGGTCGGCTTGATCGCCTTCGTCGTCGTCCTGGCGGTCGGCGGCCTCGGGCTCGTCGTCGGACTTCGGCGGAGCGCCCGGCGATGAGTCGACGGGGCCGGCGGTGGCTCGGGCGTACCGGACCCGCGTCGAAGGTGCTCTCGGTGCGGGCGCCGTTCGTGGCCAAGGAGAGCGGTGGTACCGAGACCGTCAGGTTCGGAGTCGACCGGCGAATCAACCTGAAGTGAACCTACTTCTGGCACTCCGTCAGGGTGAGTGCTAACGTCTGACTTGGCACTCTCGGTTCGAGTGTGCCAACAGCTTGCGAGCCGGGTGCGACCCCCGCGACGGCGTACGAGGCAATCCGCAGGCGAAGACGTGTGCAAACCCAAACACCCGCAGTGTGACCCTGTTGATTGAAAGGGGAGGTCGACACGATGTCGATCAACATCAAGCCTCTCGAGGACCGGATCGTCGTCAAGGCGGTCGAGGCCGAGCAGACCACCGCCTCGGGTCTGGTCATTCCGGACACCGCCAAGGAGAAGCCGCAGGAGGGCGAGGTTCTGGCCATCGGTCCGGGCCGCGTCGACGACAACGGCAACCGCGTTCCGCTCGACGTTGCTGTCGGTGACAAGGTCATCTACAGCAAGTACGGCGGCACCGAGGTCAAGTACGCCGGCGAGGAGTACCTCATCCTCTCCGCTCGCGACATCCTCGCCGTCGTCGTTTCCTGACGCCTCATCCGAGTCGTGAGTGCCAGCGAGGGCCATCGCCCGCGCTGACACTCACGACTCGATCCGTTTCGAAGGAGAAACAATGCCGAAGATCCTGGAGTTCGACGAGGACGCCCGGCGCGCGCTCGAGCGCGGTGTCGACGCGCTCGCCAACGCCGTCAAGGTGACGCTCGGTCCGAAGGGCCGTTACGTCGTCCTCGACAAGAAGTGGGGTGCCCCGACCATCACCAACGACGGTGTCACTGTCGCGCGTGAGGTCGAGCTGGACGACCCCTTCGAGAATCTCGGTGCGCAACTGACCAAGGAGGTTGCCACCAAGACCAACGACATCGCCGGCGACGGTACGACGACCGCGACCGTCCTCGCCCAGGCGATGGTCCACGAGGGCCTGCGCGCCGTGGCCGCGGGTGCCAACCCGATGAGCCTCAAGCGCGGGATGGACGCCGCCTCTGTCGCCGTCGGCGACGCCCTCCGTGCCGCTGCCCGTGATGTGGACAGCAAGGAAGACATGGCCGCTGTGGCGACCATCTCGAGCCGCGACAGCTACATCGGCGAGCTGCTCGCCGACGCGTTCGACAAGGTGGGCAAGGACGGCGTCATCACCGTCGAGGAGTCCAACACCACCGGCACCGAGCTCGAGTTCACCGAGGGGATGCAGTTCGACAAGGGCTTCATCTCGCAGTACTTCGTGACCGACCCGGAGCGGATGGAGGCCGTCCTCGACGATCCGTACATCCTGCTCCACCAGGGCAAGATCTCCTCGGTGGCCGAGCTGCTGCCGCTGCTGGAGAAGGTCATCCAGGCCGGCAAGCCGCTCTTCATCCTCGCCGAGGATGTCGAGGGCGAGGCACTGTCGACCCTGGTGGTCAACAAGATCCGTGGCACGTTCAACGCGGTCGCGGTGAAGAGCCCGGCGTTCGGGGACCGCCGCAAGGCGATCATGCAGGACATCGCGATCCTCACCGGTGGCCAGGTCGTCGCGCCGGAGGTCGGCCTCAAGCTCGACCAGGTAGGTCTGGAGGTGCTTGGTACCGCCCGTCGCGTGGTCGTCACCAAGGACAACACCACTATCGTCGACGGTGGCGGCGACGCCGCTGCGGTCGAGGGTCGGGTCAAGGAGATCAAGAACGAGATCGAGGCCACCGACTCCGACTGGGACCGGGAGAAGCTCCAGGAGCGTCTCGCGAAGCTCGCCGGCGGTGTCTGCGTGATCAAGGTCGGCGCCCACACCGAGGTGGAGCTGAAGGAGAAGAAGCACCGCATCGAGGACGCCGTCTCCGCGACCCGCGCCGCTATCGAGGAGGGCATCGTCGCCGGTGGTGGCTCGGCACTGATCCACGCCGTCTCCTCGCTGGAGAAGGACCTCGGCCTCAGCGGGGACGAGGCTGTCGGCGTACGCATCGTGCGTAAGGCCGCCGACGAGCCGCTCCGCTGGATCGCCGAGAACGGTGGCGAGAACGGCTACGTGATCACCACCAAGGTCCGTGAGCTGGGCGTCGGGAATGGCTACAACGCCGCCACCGGCGAGTATGGCGACCTCGTCGCCCAGGGTGTCATCGACCCGGTTAAGGTCACCCGCTCCGCGCTCGTCAACGCCACCTCGATCGCGGGCATGCTGCTCACGACCGAGACCCTGGTCGTTGACAAGCCCGAAGAGGAGGACCCCGCCCCGGCCGCTGGCCACGGGCACGGCCACGGCCACTGAGTCGCAAGTCGGCGCTAGTGCGCGCCGACGAACCGCCGAGTCGGCGCTTCTGCACGGAAGGTGTGTACGGAAGCGCCGACTCGGTGCATTTCAGGCCGGCACAAGCGCCGACTCCCCGGACATGAGGACGCCGGGATGGCGGCTGCCTACGATGGGCGGTCATGGGGACCGACACGATGCGCCAGGAGACCGACTGGGTCGCCGACTGGCAGGCATGGCGCGCCGCCCGGGAGGAGCGGCTGCGTGACCCGCGCGGGTTCCTCGCCGTGACCGGTCTGCACTGGCTCAGCGCGACACCCCAGCGGTTCCACGACGTCCCCGGCACCTGGAGCCAGAGCCCCGGCGGCGTCGTACTCACCGTCGATGACGACGAGGCGATGACCATCTCCGGGCGTCCGCTGCGCGGAACCACCGCGATCGGCCCGGTCGATCCGACGGGCCTCACCATTGAGTTCGGCGAGGGGTTGGTCGAGGTCGCCGAGCGATTCGGCCGGACGCTCCTGCGCCCGCGCCACCCGGACAGCCCCACGCTGCGCGCCTATACGGGGACGCCGTCCTACGCCCCGGACCTGCGCTGGGTCCTCGAAGGCCGGTTGGAGGCCTACGAGCAGCCCCGCCCGGTCGGCGTGGAGACCGTCGTCGAGGGCATGACCGGCACCCTCGAGGCACGAGGAGAGGTGGTCTTCACCGCTGACCGGCGTCCACAGCGGCTCGTCGCGCTCACCGACCCGGATGCTCCCGACGAGCTCTGGCTGCTGTTCACCGACGAGACCAACGGCGTGACGACGTACGCCGCCGGCCGGCAGTTCGCCGCCGACCTGCCTACTTCGGGCGACCGGGTGGTGCTCGACTTCAATCGCGCGGTCAACCTGCCGTGCGCCTACACCGACTTCGCCGCGTGCCCGCTGCCGCCGGCGCGCAACCACGTGGACGTCCTCGTCGAGGCCGGTGAGAGAGTGCCTCCCGGCCGTTGAGTGGCGGGTTCTGGCCCGTTCACTTGCGGGTTATGGCCAGGTGAGGCGCGGGTTTGGGTCGGTAGCCCTCGGCCAGAGCCCCCGTCTCGGCGGGCCAGAACCCGCGTCTCGGCGGGCCAGAACCCCCGTCTCGACGGGTCAGGCGCGGCGGGCCCATTCCTGTGCGAGCAGCTCATAGGAGCGCACCCGATCGGCGTGGTCGTGAGTGATGGTGGTGATGATCAGCTCGTCGGCGCCGACCGCCCGTTGGAGAACCTCGAGTTGGTCGGCAACCTGGCTGGCGGTGCCGACGAACTGGGTATCCACCCGATCTCGCACGAGAGCGCGGTCCTCATCGGACCAGTGCCATGCCCGCGCCTCGTCCGGGGTCGGGAAGGGGATGGCGCCCTCGGCGGTGCGGATGCTGCGGACCCACAGACCGTAGCCGGTGGCCAGCTCACGGGCGGTCCCCTCGTCGTCGGCGACGACGACGTCGGCCGAGACCGCGACGTAGGGCCTGGTCAGCTCGGTCGAGGGTGAGAAGGACGTCCGATAGGCGTACGCCGCCTCCAGCACTCCCGACGGGTTCACGTGGTAGTTCGTGGCGAAGCGCAGGCCGCGCTTCCCGGCCGCCTGCGCGCTCTCGCCGCCGCTGCTGCCGAGGACCCACAGCTGCAGGGCGCAGTGCTCGCCGGGGACGACCCGAGCGGGCGTCCCCTCGGTGTTGCGGTAGCTGCCCTCGATGAACGCGGCGATGACGTCGAGCTGGTCGCCGTAGTCGGCCGACTGCGCGCCGGGCAGCTGGAGCAGCTCCTTCTGCAATCGGAAGCGGGGGGAGTCGAGCAGGTGCTGGAGGGAGAACTTCGGCGGCACCAGCAGGCCTTCTGGCGTGCGGCTGTCGACGAGCTCGACCGGGGGAGCGTCCGACTGCGCCGAGGTCGGCGGCTTGCCGCCGGAGCGCCCGAGACCGAGGTCGATCCGACCAGGGAAGGCGGTGTCGAGCAGCCCGAACTCCTCGATCGTGCTCAGCGCGGTGCGATGCCCCATCTGGACCGCGCCGGAGCCGAGCCGGATCGTCGAGGTGGCGTTGCCGAGCAGGGCGAGCACCACCGCCGGCGAGGTGCCGGCAACGCCGGGATTGAGGTGATGCTCGGCGACCCAGTAGCGGGCGTAGCCGAACCGCTCGGCCTGCCGGGCAAGATCGACGCTGTGGCGCAGGGCCGCAACAGCGGTTGAACCGGAGGAGATCGGTACCAGGTCGAGCACCGAGAGAGGTACGCCGCTCACGACGCCGCCGGCGAGGCCGTCGCGGAACGCTCGATCGACGGAGTGCGAAGTCCGAGGTTGTCACGCAGCGTCGCGCCGGTGTATTCGGTCCGGAAGACGCCTCGCTCCTGCAGGAGCGGCACCACCTTGTCGACGAAAGGCGCCAGCCCACCCGGGGTGATGTGTGGGACCAGGATGTAGCCGTCGGCGGCGTCCGCCTGCACGTAGCTGTCGATGGTGGCAGCCACCGTCTCCGGCGAGCCCACGAAGTTCTGTCGGCTGGTGACCTCGACGATCACCTCCCGGGTGGTGAGCCCCTTCGCGGCGGCCAGCGCGCGCCAGCGGTTGGCCTCGCTGAGGCGGTCCTCATGACGGCGTACGCTCGCGCGGCCCTTGGCGATCAGACCGTCGACGTCGCTCTCGACCGGGTCGATCGTTGGCAGTGGACCGTCCGGATCGTGCGCCGAGAGGTCGGTGTTCCACAACTGCTCGAGGAACTTGATCGCGGTGGCAGGGGAGACCTGTTGGAGTCGCACCTCCCGGGCGAGCTCGGCTGCCTCGGTATCGGTGTCACCGAGTACGAAGGTCGCGGCGGGCAGGATGAGCAGGTCGTCGCGTTCGCGACCGTACTTCGCGAGGCGACCCTTGAGATCGGCGTAGAAGGCCTGGCCGTCCTCCAGCAGGCTGTGCCGGGAGAAGATCGCGTCGGCGCCGGAGGCGGCGAACTCCCGACCTTGCTCGGAGTCGCCGGCTTGGAAGATCACCGGCCGTCCTTGCGGACTGCGCGGCACGTTGAACTGGCCCTTGATGTCGAACTGGCTGTCGTGGTGCTCGAAGAGCCCGGGCGTCGGGGTCGAGAGGAAGTGCCCGGTCACCTTGTCGGCGAGGATCTCCTCGCCTCGCCACGTGTCCCAGAGCTCCTGAGCGGTTCGCAGGAAGGTCTGGGCGCGTTCGTAGCGCTGGTCCTGCGGGAGGTAGCCGCCGCGGCGGAAGTTCTCTCCGGTGAAGGCGTCCCAACTGGTCACGACGTTCCACGCTGCCCGGCCGCCGGAGAGGTGGTCGAGCGAGGCGAACTGGCGGGCGACCTCGTAAGGCTCGTTGAAGGTCGAGTTGATGGTGCCGGTGAGGCCGAGGTGGTCGGTGACCGCGGCCAGGGCCGCGAGGACGGTGAAGGTGTCCGGGCGGCCGACGACGTCGAGGTCGTAGATCTCGCCCCCCTGCTCGCGCAGGCGCAGGCCCTCGGCGAGGAACAGGAAGTCGAACTTGCCGGCCTCGGCGATCTGCGCGAACTCCACGAACGAGGAGAACTCGATATGGCTGCCGGAGGCGGGGTCGCTCCACACGGTGGTGTTGTTGACGCCGGGAAAGTGGGCGGCCAGATGGATCTGCTTCTTCGGCGTGCTCTGCTGGGGCATCGGGAGGATCCTCAGGCGGCGTAGCGGTTCGCGGGGCGGGGGAGACCGAGCAGGCCACGCAGGGTGCTCGCCTCATAGCGGTCGTGGAAGAGCCCACGGCGCTGCAGTTCGGGCGCAAGGCCACGGGTGATCCGTCGAAGGTCGTCGGGGAGGGCCGCGGGGCGCAGCCGGAAGCCGCTCAGCCCGGCGGCATGCCAGTCGGCCAGCCGGTCGGCCAGTGCCGCCGGCGTACCTGTGAAGATGTCGGCATCGCAGCGATAGGCCTCCCCGGCGGCCTCGTCGAGGCGGGCGAGGCGGTCCTGGGCAGCGGCCTCGGACTCGTCGAGTACGACGACCAGATCGCCGAACACGTGGACGGTCTCCTCATCGCGACCAGCGGCGGCCTGCGCGGAGCGGATCTCGTCGAGGATCGGCCCGATTTGCGAGGTCTCGTGCGGCGTCACGAAACCCAGGTCGGTGGTGCGGCCGACCAGCTCGAACGGGACCGACCGGTGGGCGAGGGCGGCCACGACCGGCTGCCCCTGCGGGGGGCGAGGTGTGATCGAGGGTCCTTTCACCGAGAACCAGCGCCCCTCGAAGTCGATGTAGTGCACCTTGTCGCGGTCGATGAATCGACCGGTGGCGACGTCGCGGATCTCGGCATCGTCCTCCCAGCTGTCCCAGAGTCGACGCAGGACCTCGACGTAGTCGGCGGCCTCGTCGAAGAGATCGCGCAGCCGGGCGGCGCCCGCGGGGGTGTCGAGGTCGGCGTAGGTGAGGTCGGTGAGGTCGCGGCGTCCGAAGAGTGCGGCGTCGCGCTGCTGTGTCGCGACCCGAACGCGTACGCCGGCACGGCCACCGCTCACGTAGTCGAGCGTCGCGATCGCCTTGCTGAGGTGGAAGGGCTCGGTGTGGGTCACAACTGCCGTCGGAACCAGTCCGATGTGGCGGGTCAGCGGTGCCACCCGGGAGGCGACGAGGACCGCGTCGAGACGTCCTCGGACGCGGTCGGTCCGTGGGTCGGGCCCCGGCCGAGGGCGGTCCTCGGTCTGCAGGGACAGACCGTCTTCGATGGTCACCAGATCAACCAGGCCCTGCTCGGCCTCGGTGACGAGGTCGACCCAGTAGCCGGCGGTGAAGAGCTCGTCGGCACGTGCCTCGGGCTCGCGCCACGCCGCCGGGTGCGAGCCCGCTCCGTCCAGCGCCACGGCGAGTCGGATCCGGTCGGCGGGGGACGGCGGTGTGCTCATACCTTTAACACTAGCAAGTCACTAGATTTAGTCTACGGCATTCCAGGTGTGCGACATCCTCTCTCTCGACGGGCCACAACCCGCGTCTCGGCGGGCCACAACCCGCGTCTCGACGGCTGGGGTCGAGAAGGAGCGAGTGAGATGACTTGCCGACTTAACAGGCGGTAACCGCGACGTAATACCAGCGTCGACACACTGGCTCCATGCTGTGGAGAGTGCGTACGACGATGCCGGACCGCCCCGGCGCCCTGGCCGCGCTCGCGCAGCGATGCGGCGAGGCCGGAGTCAACATCCTCGGCCTGCAGATCTTCCCCGGGATGGAGACCGTCACCGACGAGTTCGTCCTCAGGGCACCAGCGGACTGGGCGGAGCCGGAGCTTATCGGTCTCCTGGAGGCGTCGGGCGGGGCCGGTGTCGTTGCGCAGCCATGCACGGAGGCCGCGCTCGCCGATCAACCGACTCGCTACGTCCAAGCCGCTCGCAACATCCTGGAACGACCGATGTCGTTCCCCGAGGTGGTCGCCCAGCTCTTCGACGCCGAGGAGGAGCCGACCGACCCGGCCGTCCGCCACGACACCATGGAGATGACCGTCGGCGATGTGCAGGTGCAGGTCCATCGCCGGGCGCCGTTCACCGAGACCGAGCATGCCCGCGGCAATGCGATGGCCGATCTGGTCAACGACGTCATCGCGCGCAGTCGGGAGTCCGCCGCCATCGGGGCGAGGCCACCGGCGCGTCGCCTCGGGAGCGGCAACACCCCGTCGTACGTCGTCAACGGCTCGACGGTCACCGCGCTGCTCGACGGGGTCGCGGTCGGGATCGCCCAGTTGCTGCCGCCGACCGCCGAGGCCGTGCAGATGCGTCCGCTCAATCTGAGGGTCGATCCTGCCTGGCAACGCCGCGGGATCGGGACCCGGCTGCTCGTCGACGCCGCCCGGCTGGCCCATGCCCTGGGCGCGGCCGAGGTGCTGCTGACGACGACTCCGGACAACCAGGCGATCCTGCCGATGGTGATGGCGGCCGGCATGCGTGGCCGGATCCGGATGGCCGCCGACGTGCTCACCGTGCGGATCCCGGTCCGAGACCTGCGGCCGCTGCCGATCTGAGCGCCGTACGCCGTCGGCGAACAGTGGCCGAGGCAACACCCCGTCGGTTCGCGGATGTCGCCGCGCGCGCCGTAACATTTGGTCATGGAGAACCCTGACGTGCCCGCGAAGTTCGCCACCCTCGGCCTGACCTACGACGACGTCCTGCTGCTTCCGGGGTACTCCGACCTTTCTCCCTCCGAGATCGACACCACCTCGCGCCTCACCCGGGAGATCTCGCTGAAGGTGCCGCTGATCTCCGCCGCGATGGACACCGTGACCGAGGCTCGGATGGCGATCGCCATGGCACGGCAGGGTGGCATCGGGGTCCTCCACCGGAACCTCTCGATCGAGGATCAGGCCTACCAGGTCGACCTGGTCAAGCGGACCCAGACCGGGATCATCTCCAACCCGGTCACCATCTCCGCGGACGCGACCCTCGAACAGCTCGACAAGCTCGCGGGGGAGTACCGGATCTCCGGCTTCCCGGTCGTCGACAGTGACAACCGGCTGATCGGGATCATCACCAACCGCGACCTCCGCTTCACCCCCGTCGCCGAGTGGGCGACCACCAAGGTCGACGAGGTGATGACCCACGCTCCGCTGATCACCGGCCCCGACGGCATCTCCCGCGAGGAGGCCACCTCGCTGCTGCGTCGGCACAAGCTGGAGCGGCTGCCGCTGGTCGACTCCGAGGGCCGGCTGACCGGGCTGATCACGGTGAAGGACTTCGTGAAGTCCGAGCAGTTCCCCGATGCCTCCAAGGACGCCCAGGGCCGACTGCTGGTGGGTGCCGCCATCGGTTACTTCGGCGATGCCTGGCAGCGCGCCACCACCCTGATCGACGCGGGCGTCGACGTCTTGGTGGCCGACACCGCCCACGGCAACGTCCGGATGCTCATCGAGATGGTGCAGCGGCTGAAGACCGATCCGGCCACCAAGCACGTCCAGGTCATCGGCGGCAACGTCGCCACCCGCGAGGGCGCGCAGTCGTTCGTCGACGCGGGGGCGGACGCGGTCAAGGTCGGCGTCGGACCGGGCTCCATCTGCACCACCCGCGTGGTCACCGGCGTCGGTGTCCCGCAGATCTCCGCCGTCTACGAAGCCTCCCTGGCCTGTCGGCCGGCCGGGGTGCCGGTCATCGCCGACGGCGGCCTGCGCTACTCCGGCGAGATCGGCAAGGCCATCGTCGCCGGCGCCGACACGGTGATGCTCGGCTCGATGCTCGCCGGCACCGAGGAGACCCCGGGCGAGACGATCCTGCTCAACGGGAAGCAGTACAAGGCCTACCGCGGCATGGGCTCGATGGGCGCGATGTCGTCGCGCGGCAAGAAGTCCTACTCCAAGGACCGCTACTTCCAGGCCGAGGTCACCAACGACGACATGATCGTGCCGGAAGGCATCGAGGGGCAGGTCGCCTACAAGGGCACCCTCGCCACCGTCGCTCACCAGTTGGTCGGGGGCCTCCACCAGACGATGTTCTACGTCGGGGCGCGCACCATCTCCGAGTTGCAGACCCAGGGCCGGTTCATCCGGATCACCTCGGCCTCGCTCAAGGAGAGCCACCCCCACGACGTGCAGATGACCGTCGAGGCGCCGAACTACTCGGGCTTCTAGGACGCGTTGATCCACCCACCCTGGACCAGTCGGCGGTTCAGAGCAGCGTGAAGAGGAGCCGGGTGTCGGCCGGCGGTTCGGCCAGCATGTCGGCGTCGATGTCGATATCGGCGCCTGCGGCGGCCGCGCGCCGGCGGAGGTCGGCCACGAACGCGGGGTAGCCGAGGAGGAAGTAGATCCGGAACGGTCGCTCGCCCGTGGCTGCGACCCAGACGATCAGCCGGTGTCGGTCGACGCGGGCGTTCCGCTTCTCGTAGTGGACCGCGGTGATGTCGGTGAGGCGCAGCGTGGTCCGGGTCAGGCGACCCTGCACGATGAGATCGTCGGTGGTCACGACCACGCGGCGCCGCAGCTCGGTGCACAGGCCCAGCGCCGTGACCAGCGCGATCGACGGGAGGAGGACCATCCCATCGACCGCGCCTGAGGCGACCGCAGGGATGGTCAGCAAGGCACAAAAGACGATGAGTACGGCGCTGCCCCAGACCAGGCGGACCCGAAACGCGTCCTTCGGCTTGTAGACGAGCGGAGCCGTCGTCGAGCTGCTCAGCCGGTCGTCCACGGGGCGCATCCTTGCATGTCCCGGGCCACGCCGACGCCGAGAGGCCCCGCCAATCCGGCGGGGCCTCTCGATGAGAAGTGGTCTGCTCAGCTCGTCGGCGGCCGGTAGCCGGTCGGGTTCTCGCCGAGGTCGACGATCGCAGCGACCGGGCCGCCGCCGTCGGGGCCCTGGTGGGCCGCAGAGACCGAGACGAAGACCGCCGGGTCGCCGGTGACCGAGGCGGTGACGCCACCGACGGCGCTCTTGATCTGGCGGTGCCAGTGCACGTCGGAGTCGTCGAGCATGGCGTTGCGACGGCCACGTACGACGCCGTCGGCGGAGGCCTCGCACTTGAGGAACACGTTGACCAGACGACCGTCGATGTCGGTCCAGTGCGGTCGCTCCGGCAGGTCGAGGCCGGCGTCCTTGATGGCCGCCCAGATGCCGTCGGTGTCGAGGGCGTCGCGCATGACCGAGTGGCCGATGCGGTAGCGACCGCCAACACCGCGGGCGTTGCCGACCACGACGATCTGGGCCTGGTCCAGCTCGACGCCCGAGGAGCAGGAGGCGACGCTGGAGTAGAGCTCGCGGTTGTGCATCACGTCGGCGTCGGTCGGCATCTCGATCTCGCCGAGGGCGACGGCGATGCCAAGCGCGGTGACTCCGTTGGAGAGGTCCATCGACTCGTGGGTGTGCTCGGTCCAGACCGTCTTGCCGCGCGACTTGGCGTCTCGAATGGTGTGGATGGTCAGCAGCGGCGTCTTGGTCTGGACGTAGTGCACGTCGGCCGGGTCGGTGATGCCGGCCCGCTCCATCGCGGTCCGTACGCCCGCAGCGACTTTCTCGATCATCGGGACCCGCCCGATCTCCTCGGGGAGGAGCTGCTCGCTCATCGCGAAGCCCACGGTGAGCCGGAGGTCGTCGCTGGGCTCGACCTGCTCGGGCGGGACGGTCGCGAAGATGGTCGCGTGCGGCGAGATGATCCCGTCGGTGCCGCCCGACCACACGATCGGGACGGTCTTGACCTCGTCCTCGCTGCGGGTCCCCTTCGCGACCAGGACCTCGCGGAAGGCCCGGTCCGCGATGATCCGGGTGTAGTCGTTCACGCCACCGTTGCCCTCGGTCTTGCCGATAACCGCGATGACGCGGTCGGCCTCGATGACACCGGAGTCGATGAGCTCGGCAAGACCGGAGGCGTCGGAGACGTCCTTGATCGGAACCTTGCGTACGTCGATTGCGTCTGGCACTGGGTTACCTTCCTGGTTGGTTGTGGTCGGTTCCGGATCAGGCCGGGTGGCCGGCCGGTGCGGCGGGGGAGCCGGGGTGGGCCGCGGTGGCGGCCTCGGGGACGACGACGGTGCCGCAGTCGCCGTGGGCGGCCTCGGCGATGCGATCGAGAGAGGTGATCACCGCGCGACCGCCGCGCTCGGCGAACCGGAGTGCGGCCTCGACCTTCGGTCCCATGCTGCCGGAGGCGAAGTGACCGGCCGCAGCGAGTTCGCGGAGGTCGGAGACGGTCACCTTCCCGAGCGGGCGCGCGGCCGGCGTACCCCAGCCGACCACCGCCGCCTCGACATCGGTGGCGATGATCAGGACGTCCGCGTCGACCATCGGCCCGAGCAACGCGGCACCCAGGTCCTTGTCGATCACCGCCTCGACGCCGATCAGGTCGCCCTCCTCCGAGCGCACCACCGGGATGCCGCCGCCACCGGCGCAGACGACGACGAAGCCGGCGTCGAGCAGCGAGATGACGGCGGGGGCGTCCACGATCTCACGCGGGTCCGGCGAGGGTACGACGCGCCGCCAGCCGCGCTCACCGCGGTCCTCCCAGTTCTGACCGGCCTCGATGAAGCGTCGGGCCTCCTCCTCGGGGAGGTAGCGGCCGATCGGCTTAGTGGGCGTGACGAACGCGGGGTCGTCGGCATCGACAACGGTCCTGGTCACGATCGCGGCGGACCGGCGGGTCAGGCCTCGGCTGGCCAGGGCTCGGTCGAGCCCGATGGTCAGCGTGTAGCCGAGCGTGCCCTGGGTCTGTGCGCCGCACCAGTCCAGCGGGACCATCGGCACCACGTCGGCGGTGAGCTCGTTCTTCACCAGGAGGTTGCCGACCTGGGGGCCGTTGCCGTGAGTGACGACAACATCGACACCCGTGGCGACGAGGTCCGCGATGTGCTCGGCGGCGATGGTGATCGCGGCTCGCTGGGCCTCGACGGTCGCACTGCCGTCGGCGGCCGTCATCGCGTTGCCACCGAGAGCGACGAGTACGCGCATACGCACCTCCTGAGATTGATCCGGGGGCTGGCACTCGGCTGAGGCGGGAGTCACACCGGAGGACTGGATGAGAATCTACGAGCGCCGGATGGCATCGAGAATGGTGAGAAGTGCCGACAACCTCCGAGAGTCTTGGCCAGAGTTGCCGAGGCAGATCAGAGCGCGTCGAGCCACGCCCGGATCGCCTCACCGTCGGCGTCGAGCCCCGGTGGGGCGCTGTGCTCGCGGCGCCGCTCGCCCTCGGCGTCGAACCAGCGCAGCGGCGGTCCGGGCAGCGCCACCGTGCCCAGGGTCGGGTGCTCGACGTCGACCACCAGCCCCTGAGAGCGGGTCTGCTCCCACTCGTAGACCCGGTCGAGGGTCCGCACCTCGCCGGCGGGGATGCCGGCCTCGGAGAGCCGAGGCATCAGCTCGTCGTACCCGAGGTCGGCGAAGATCGCGTTGATGGTGGCGATCAGCTCGTCGCGGTGCTCCACCCGGTCAACGTTGGTGGCGAAGCGAGCCTCGTCGGGGTCGAGGCCGAACTCGGTCGCGAACCGCTTCCACAGGCCCTGGCTGCCGACCGCGATCTGGACCGGTCCGTCGGCGCAGCTGAAGAGTCCATAGGGGCTGATCGCCGGATGGTGGTTGCCCAGCGCCCGCGGGACCTCGCCGGCCACGGTGTAGCGGGTGCCCTGGAAGGCGTGCACCCCGACGATCGCGGCGAGCAGCGAGGTGCGGATCACCGTGCCCCGACCGGTGCGGTCGCGTTCGTGGAGCGCGGAGACGACGCCGTACGCGCCGTACATCCCGGCGAGCAGGTCACCGATCGGTACGCCGACCTTGGTCGGCTGCTCGGGATCGGGCCCGGTCAGCGTCATCAGGCCGGCCTCGCCCTGCGCGATCTGGTCATAGCCGGCCCGGCCGCCCTCGGGGCCGTCGTGGCCGAAGCCGCTGATGGAGAGCTGCACCAGCCGCGGGTTCAGCTCCCGGACCTGCTCCTCGGAGAAGCCGAGCCGGTCGAGGACACCGGGGCGGAAGTTCTCCACGAGGACGTCGGCGACCCGGATCAACCGGCGCAGTGTCTCCTGGCCGTCCTCGCTCTTGAGGTCGAGGACGATCGACTCCTTGTTGCGGTTGCAGGAGAGGAAGTACGTCGAGATCGGGTCGTCCTCCGAGCCCACGAACGGCGGCCCCCAGCCGCGGGTGTCGTCGCCCGTGGCGGACTCGACCTTGATGACGCGAGCGCCGAGATCGCCGAGCATCATCGCGGCGTGCGGGCCCGCAAGAGCGCGGGACAGGTCGACGACGAGGATGTCATCGAGTGGCATGGGCATGGAGTCTCTCCCTCGGGTGGAAGCGTCGTGCAGGAGGTGGGGTGGGACGAGTCAGCCGTCGAGCTCGAGGTCGCGACGCAGCGCGGTGGCGACATCGGTCGGCTCGCGGCCCAGAAGGCTGCGTAGGACGAGCGGACTCCCGACGAGTCCGTGCGCGTCGTACCAGGTGAACATCGCGGCCAGGTCGTCGACCTCGCCGGCATCGGCGCCGGCGGCGCTCATCGCGCCGCGCCACGCGTCGAGGTCGCGTCGCCGGGTGACGACCGCGCGGCCGGCCAGCTCCCCGAGCAGGTCGCCGAGGTCGGCGCTGGTCAGTTGCTGCGGGCCGGCGAGTTCGTAGCTGCCGAAGACGCAGCTTGAGTCGGTGAGGACGGCCGCCGCAGCGGCGCCGACGTCGGCCAGGTCCACCGGGGTGAAGGGTTGATGGACGTCGTACGGCACCGCATAGACGCCGGTGTCGCGTGCTGCCGTCCAGAACGGCAGCAGATTCTGGGTGTACGACGCGGGCTGCAGGATGCTCCAGGCCAGCCCGGTGGCGCGCAGGGCGAGCTCGGTCCGCGCCTTGCGCAGGTGGTGCGGCATCGCGGGCACGTAGGGGTGGAGGACCGAGTGCAGGACGAAGCGCTCCACCCCGGCCCGTTCGGCGGCGGCGATGACCCGCTCGCCGAGTTGGTCCTCGCGGGGATGCATGTTGGGCGGCACGTGGTAGACGGCGTCCACATCGCCGAACGCGAGACTCAGCGCCTCGGGGTCCTCGAGATCGGCACGCCGGGCCGTGACGCCGCTCTCGGCCAGTTCATCGACCGACTCGGGCCGACGGACGACGCCGACCGGGGTCAGGCCGGCCGCGGAGAGGGCGTGGGCGACGGCGCGGCCGGTCTTGCCGTTCGCGCCGGTGACGGCGACTCGCATCGGGTCTCCTTAGGCATAAATCGGTGCGGGCGGGCCTGATCTTCAGGCCCGCCCGCAGTTGGTCACAGGAAGTCGTACGGCGACGCCGTGGCGCCCTCCGCGAGGCGGGCGTAACCCGGACCACGGTCGAAGAAGGGCTCCTGTGGATCGCGGGCCGCACGAAGCGAGGAACGCAGCCGCTCGGTGGCCTCGGTGTCCACGCCGACGCGACCGTTCTCATCCGGCTCGGTGAGTACGACGCCGTACTCCTCGCGCGCGGCCTCCGCCGACACCTTCTGCCACCAGACGTCCCGGGCCACGGACTCCGGATCGCGGTCGAGCGGGTCACCCCAGCCACCGCCGCCGGTGGTGCGGATCCGGATCAGCTCACCGGCCTTCACCGGGACCGCGTCCGAGAGCGCATCAACCTCACGCTCATGGGGGCCGCCGGGATCGATGGTGACCTGGAACGGCTTCCCAGCCTTGCCGCCCTTGACTCCCCAGCAGGAGAGGATCGAGCGGTCGGCGATCGACATGAAGTTGGCGTCGGCGAGCATCCGAATCTGCTTCTCGTAGCCGAGGCCGCCGCGGAACTGGCCGGCGCCGCCGGAGTCCAGGGCGAGACCCAGGCTTTCCACCCGGAACGGGAACCGGGATTCGGTGAACTCGGTCGGCAGGTTCCGGGAGTCCGGGACAACGTGGATGGTGTCCTCGCCGTCGGCGTAGTAGCGACCGCCGGAACCGCCGCCGAGGACCTCACGCATCAGGTACGGGTTGCCGTCGAGGTCGTTGCCGTAGACGCCGGTGTAGCGGATGGTCTCCTGGTCGGCCGGCATCCGGCCGTCCACCGCCTTCGCGACGGCGCCGGCCAGAACGCCAAGCAGCCGCAGGATCACGAAGGTCCGGGCGTTGGTCGGCGCCGGGAACTCCGGCGTCACCAGCGTCCCCTTCGGCGGGAACCGCATCTCGATCAGCGGGGCGATGCCCTCGTTGACGTCGAGCTCGGCCATCCGCTCGGGGGTGTCGGCCAAGTTGCGCAGGATCGGCGCGATCCACTTCTTCAAGAAGGCGCCGTCGGCGTAGTCACCGCAGTGGTTGATCGGCCCCTTCGCCTGGGGCGCGGTCCCGGTGAAGTCGATGATCAGCCGAGGACCGTCGCCCGGGCCGCCGGTCTCCTCCTTGGTCAGCGTGATCCGCTGAGTGTGCAGCTTCGGGTCGTCGACGCCGTCCTGCTCGGCGTAGTCCTCCCAGACGTAGCTGCCGGTCGGGATCTTGGCGAGGATCTCCCGGCGGAACGTCTCGGTGGTCTTGTCGAGGACCGCGTCGAAGGCCGCGAAGACCTGGTCGCGGCCGTAGCGCTCGAAGAGCTCGGTCAGCCGACGCGCCCCGAGCAGGCAGGCCGAGCACTCCGCGTCGAGGTCCGCGGCCAGCGAGTCGGGCATCCGCGAGTTGCGGGTCATGATCTTCAGCGCCGCCTCGTTGGGCACGCCTTGGTCCCAGAGCTTGATGGGCGGAACCATCAGCCCTTCCTCGTAGACGCTGGTCGCGTTGCTCGGCATCGACCCGGGTACGGCGCCGCCGATGTCGTCGTGATGGCCGAAGGCCTGGACGAAGGCGACCACCTCCGGGCCGTCGCCGGCGTCGAAGAAGACCGGCGCGGTCACACACAGGTCGGGAAGGTGGCCGATGCCACCCTCGGAGAGGTAGACGTCGTTGTGGAAGAAGACGTCCCCGGGGCGCATCGTCGCCAGCGGGTAGTCCCGGATGATCGGCTGGACCAGCGCCGAGTAGGACCGACCGGTCAGCTTGCGGGCGTGCTTGTCATGGATGCCGGCGCGGTAGTCGTGAGCATCGCGGATCATCGGCGAGCGGCTGGTCCGGCCGATCGCCGTCTCCACCTCCTGCTCGACCGAGGCGAGGTAGCCCTCGACGATCTCGACGACGACCGGGTCGACGTCGACCCCGTCGGTGAGGCGGTACGGCGCGTCGCCGCCCGGGGCACGCCGGCCCACGGGGCTCTCGATCACGTCCTGAGTCACTGTGCAGCCTCCTCGGAGGTGGTGGAACGGGTGATGAGCAGGTTGCCGAAGCGGTCCACCTCGGCCCGGAAGCCGGGGTGGAGCGGCACTGTCGAGCTGAACTCCTCGAAGATGGCGGGGCCCTCGACAACATCACCGGCACCGAGCTTCGAGCGGTCGATGATCGGCACCTCGTGCCACTCCTCGAAGTAGACCTGGCGGGTTCCGGTGACGGCCGCCTCGCTGCCGTGGCCGGCGGGGATCTCCCGCAGCTCGGGCTTGCGGATCGGGCCGACGCCGGAGACGCGCAGGTTGACCCACTCGACCTCCTGGGCGTCGTCGTCACGGAAGTCGTAGCCGTAGAGCTTGTTGTGCTCGGTGTGGAAGCTGCTCGCGATCGCGTCGAGGAAGGCCATATCCATCTCGCCATCCATCTCGCCATCCATCTCGGCGTCCGTCTCGCCGTCCGCCCCGTTCTCGGGGACGTCGACGCGGACCTCGAAGGCCTGACCGTAGTAGCGCAGGTCGGCGCTGCGTACGAAGCGACGCTCCTCGGGGGCGAAGCCCTCCTTGGCGAGCGCCTCGTCGGCCTGGCGGGCGAGGTCGGCGAAGACCTGACCGATTCGGGCCGGGTCGACCTTGGAGTGGCGAGAGACCGCGGTCTGCACGTAGTCGTTGCGGACGTCGACGGTCAGCAGCCCGTACGCTGAGGTGTTGCCCGGGTTGAGCGGCACCAGGACGCCGCGCAGGCCGAGGATGTCGACCAGCCGGCAGGCGAGCAGGGACCCGGAGCCGCCGAAGGTGACCATGTGGAAGTCGCGGGCGTCGAGGCCGCGCTTGACGGTGACCTGGCGCAGCGCGTTCGCCTGGTTCCAGGCGGAGATCTCCAAGATCCCGACCGCGGCCTCCTCGAGGCCGAGGCCGAGCTTGCCGGCGAGCTGCTCGATCCCGGCGCGGGCGGCGTCGACGTCGAGGGGGATCTCGCCGCCGAGCAGGTGCGGTGGGATCCGGCCGAGCAGCACGTGCGCGTCGGTGATCGTCGGCTCGGCACCACCTTTGCGGTAGCAGAGCGGGCCCGGGTCGGCGCCCGCCGAGTGCGGGCCGACCTTGAGCGTGCCCTCGGGGCTGATCCAGGCGATCGAGCCACCGCCGGCGCCGACGGTGACGACGTCGATCATCGGGATCTTGCTCGGGTAGGGTCCGACGCTGCCTTCGGTCGTCAGCGCCGGCTGGCCGTCGAGGACGACGGTCACGTCGGTCGACGTACCGCCGCCATCGCAGGTGAGGACGTCGCTGAACCCGGCCCGGCCCGCGATGACCGCGGCGCCGAGGGCGCCAGCGGCGGGACCGGAGAGCACCGTGGTGATCGGCTGGTGGACGACCTCCTCAGCGGAGAGGACGCCGCCGTTGGACTTCATCACGTAGAACGGCACGCTGCGCCCGGCGTTGCTTCCGGTCTGGCCCGCGGGCTCGCTCTCGCCGGTGAAGGCGTCCAGCCGGTCGGTGATGTTGGAGACGTAGCTGCGGATGTTGGGCTTGACCGCCGCGTCCACCAGGGTGGTGACGCTGCGCTCGTACTCGCGGTACTCCCGCAGTACTCGGGAGGAGAGCGAGACGTCCGCTTCGGGATACTCCCGCTGCAGGATGGTCAGGACCTGCTCCTCGTGCGCCGGATTCGCATAGGAGTTGATCAGCGAGACGCCGATGGTGGTCACGCCACGGCGCTGGAAGTACCGCGCGGCGGCGACCACGTCGTCCTCGTTGAGCGGACGGACCTCGCTGCCGTCCACGGCCAACCGGCCGCCGACGGTCTGCACCAGGTCGACGGGCACGATCCGGTCCGGCTTCACCCAGAAGTAGCTGTTGCCGTACCCGTCGGGCACCGACTGCCGAGCGATCTCCAGCATGTGGAGATAGCCCTCGGTGGTGATGAAGCCGAGGTTCTCGACCTTGTCCTCGAGCAGCTTGTTGGTCGCGACGGTGGTGCCGTGGCTGACCGCGGTGATGGCGTCGCCGCCGAGTTCAAGCTCCGCAAGGACCTTGTGGATGCCATTGATGAAACCGTCAGCGGGGTTGGCCGGGGTCGAGGGCGTCTTGGTCGTGACGAGCTCCCCGGTCTCCTCGTCGACGGCGACGACGTCGGTGAAGGTTCCACCGGTGTCGATGCCGATGCGGATGCGGCGCGTGGCGCTCATGCAGCCTCCAGATTCGTTCGTGGGTTCGCGTCATTCAAGCCGGGAAACGGCACCAGTTTCGTCGGCAAGTATTGCCATGGATTTGGGTAGTTCGCGGGCTATATCTGCCCGGTGGTTTCAACCAGTCAGCCCAGCGGTGGCGCCGCCTCGGCGAGTGCCGCCAGGGCGCCCTCGAAGCACTCGACCGGCGGGTTCACCAGGCCTGCGCCCACCTGCCCCACGCCGGCCACTCGGCCGGCCATGCCGGTGTTGATCTGCGGCAGTACGCCGGTGTCGACCACCTTCGCGACGTCGATCCCGGTCGGGGTGCCGCGGAAGTCGAGGATCGGGATCGCGAACCGCGGATTTTCGGCGCTTGTCACCTGATACATCAGCCGGGTGGCGGCCAGCGCGTCGCTGACCTCGCCGCCGACGAAGCGGACGATCGCTGGTGCCGCGGCCATCGCGAAGCCGCCGATGCCGGCGGTCTCGGTGATCGCCGAGTCGCCGATGTCCGGGTTGGCGTCGTCGGGGCCGTAGTCACCGAGGAACATCCCCTTGGCGAGCTGCGCCGGCCCGGTGAACCAGGCGTTGCCGGTGCCGGCCGTCTGGATCCCGAACTCGGTGCCGTTGCGCGCCATCACCGTGACCACGCTCGAGCCCGGGATGCCGGCGGCGGCGCCGGTGATCAACTTGCAGGCCGGCATCACCAGGTTCAGGAAGAAGTGGTCGTTGCCACCGACGAAGCGCACCGTCTCGGCGACGTCGGCCGGGTCGGCCCCGGACTCGATGATGTCGGGCAACAGGTCCCGCATCAGCATGAGGGTCCCGGCCCGGTTGCGGTTGTGTCCCTCGTCGCCCATCTGCACCATCTGCGCGATGATCGCGGCGATGTCGACGCCGTCGGTGCGGGCCAGGCCGGAGGCGAGCACCGGCCCCAGCACGTCGCGCATCCAGCGCAGCCGGGTGATCACCGAGTCGTCGTACGCGCCGTAGCGCAGCACCTTGCCGAGGCCCTCGTTCAGCGAGCACCACGACCGGCGGCCGTCCGCTGGGTCGATCAGTTCGAACATCCACATCGAGGCGCTGACCACGCCGGCCATCGGCCCCACGGCACCATGATGGTGACAGGGCTCCCAGGTGAAGTCGCCGGCGGCGAGGGCGCGCTCGGCGGCCTCGGGGGTCTCGGCCAGCCCCTCGAACAGGACCGCGCCGATGAGGGCGCCGCGCAGCGGGCCGGAGGCATGCTCCCAGTCAATCGGCGGACCGGCATGCAGGAAGTGGCCACGCTCGAGGCCGAGCGCCTCCGCCGCCGGGCGGACCGCGACCAGGCGCGCGCCCGCGGCAAGCATCCGCTGGACGGCGAGTTCGTTGGCCTGCTCCCGCCGTGGGTCTGCGAGGACTCGAGCAAGGTTCGCCGCGGCCGCCGTACTCCGCGGCGGGGTCCAGTCGACCTCGGTGACCTGGGCACCTTGACGACGCAGCGCGTCGGAGAACAGTGACACCCCGGCCGTGACGACGGCCGGCGGAGCAGCGAGCAAATCCTGGGTGCTCATCGCACACCTCCTCGGACAAGGTCGACCGCGTAGCTGGTCGCGGCCGCATTCGACAGGAAGACCGCCGCACCGGCGGCCGTCAGGGCATCGGCCTGCTGGCGCAGGCCCTGAGGGTCGGCATCGGTCCCGCAGAGCGAGACGACCACGGCGAGGTCGCGACCGTCGGTGGCAGCGACCTTGCGGGCCTCGGTGATCGCGGGGGCGAGATCGGCGGCCGGGTCCTGCTGGGCGCCGTAGCCGAGGACGACGTCGAGCAGGATCACTGCGGCCGCCGGGTCGGTCGCCTCCTCGGCGAGCCGGCCGAGCCGGAGTGCCGGGTCGATCATCGGGTGCGGGCGGCCCTGGGTCAGCGCGTCGTCGCCGAAGTCGATCATGAGGTGGCCGTCGTGCCGCAGATCGGCGCCGAGGGCGAGCTCGGGGGAGAGCGGGATGTTGGAGTGGATCGGACCGAGCGTCTGGCTGGCGATGAGCATCGCCTCGTCGCAGAGCGTCCCGCCGGCGAAGAGCCCACGCAGTGCACCGCCCTCGGCCGGGTGTGCCGTCTCCTGCGGCAACCACTGTGGCCACTCGGGGACCGACTCGTCGAGGGCGGTCAGGGCGCTCTCGACCGCCTCGGTGATCGTCGGCTGACCCGCCCCGAGCAGGGCGAACTGGACCGGGGTGCTCAGCGTGGCGGCGTAGCTGCGCAGCTCCTCGGCCACCTGCGGGTGCGGCGGCTTGGAGACCAGCACGATGAGTTTGGTCTCGGGGTCGGCATCCAGGGTGGCGAGCGCCGCTCGGGCCGAGCGCCCGCCGACCGCCTCGGAGAGGTCCCGGCCGCCCAGGCCGAAGCAGTGTGAGACGCCAACGCCGGCGGCGTGCAGGAGGCTGGTCAGCTGCTGGGCTCCGGTGCCCGAGGCCGCGGCCACGCCGACCGGACCGCGGGCGACCACGTTCGCGAAGCCGAGCGCGGTGCCGTTGACGATCGCGGTGCCGCAGTCCGGGCCCATCACCAGCAGGCCGCGCTCGGCGGCCATCTCCTTGAGTCGGACCTCGTGGGGGAGCGGGACGTTGTCGCTGAAGACCATCACCGAGCTACCGGCACTCAGCGCTCCGGCGGCCTGGCTGAAGGCGTGCGGGCCGGGGACCGAGACCAGCGCCAGTGGAGCGCCACTGACGTACGCAGCCCAGGCGGTGCTCCGCGGCGTGGGCTCCTGCGACGTGGTGGCGCTGGTCCTACTCTTCCCGAGGGCGGCGATGGCGGCCTCGACCGCTGCCAGAGCGGCTTTGAGTGAGGCCTCCTCGGCGACCAGGGCGATCACCATGTCGTTGGGAGTGACCTCGTCGGGAACATCGAAGCCCATCTGGGCCAGCAGGTCGAGATTGAGTTCGGTCGCCATCGCGACCTGGGCCTTGGCGACGCCGTCGACGGCGGCGACCTCGGCGCTCACCTGCATCAGTGAGACCGAGTCGACGTACTGTCCCTTCCTGATCTCCACATGGGTGGTCATGCTGGGTTCCTCTCTGCGGGGCGGAGACGGGGTGCTGCCGGGCCGGCGGATGCGCCGATCGGCGGTGACGAATAGGGCGATGACGTGGCGACGGCGGCCAGGCCGGCGCGGAGGCCGCGGGCGAGGTCGTGGCCGGAGGAGTGGCCGAGGGCGAGCAGGCCGGCGAGCGCACGGGACGGATCGGCCTGGCCGAGCAGCGCGGTCAGCGCCGCGCCGACCGGCGGCGATGCGCAACCCCGCGCGGCGCCGCGGTACTGCAAGACCGCCGCGGCCGTCGTACGCGTGCGGGCCCGGTCGAGGATCGCGGCACCCACCTCCTCGGCGCCGCGGCTGCCGGCGACCACGTGCACGAGCAGTGCCGCAGCAAGCAGGTCGTCGCCGCTGGGAGTGAGGCCAGGGCCGGCCCCGATGAGGCCGTCTGCCGCGACCAGCAGCGCGTCGGGCCCGGCGTCGCCCAGGTGCTCGGTCAGGTCCTGGCTGGACAGCCACGGGAGCTCGACCGGGTGGGAGGCGGTCAGTGCACGGTCCAAGTGGCCGATCGCGCGGCGTACGGCGTCGGGCGGCCAGGATCCGGCAGGAACCCGCAGGTCGAGGTCGGCGCGGACGGCAAGGCGTCGCGCGCCGCAGGCGATGGTGCCGTTGCCGAGGACGACCGGCGTGCCGTGATCCAGTTGGTCGCGCAGCAGCCACTCCCAGGAGATCCCGGGCGGCAGCACGACCGATTCGGGCATGACGACGCCGGCGCCGCCGACCATGCAGAGTCGGGGGCCCTGGCTGTCGGCGAGGTAGCCGGCGAGTCGGCTGCGCAGCGCGAGTTGCAGTCGCAGCGGTGGTCCGACGACCGCCTCGGCAATGGCCAGATCAGCCCGGGCGACCGTTGCGGTCACGCTGGGCCACCTGGTCGTCACCGCCACGCCTCGCTCTCTCGGAATGATCGGGCGGCCGCTGGTACCGGGGCCACCGTGTGATGACGCTAACGGTGGGTTCTACAGTCACCCCATGTCCGAAGTTGCCAAGGATTCGCCTGGATCTGTCCAAATCTTCCCAAACCTCGGCGATGGCTGGATGCGCGGGATCAGTGTCGCCGAGATGCTCGAACTGCCCCCTCTGGCGGAGGCGACCTGTGTCGCCGGTGCGGCCGGTCTCGGCCGGCGGATCGAGCGGCTCAACGTGATGGAGGTCCCCGACATCACCCGCTGGGTGAGCCCGCGGGAGATGCTGCTGACGACCGGCTATCCGGTCCACCACAACCCCGAGCGGCTGGTCGCCCTCGTCGGGGAGTTGGACGACCTCGGCCTGGCCGGGCTGGCTATCAAGCTCGGCCGCTATCTCGACGAGCTGCCCCAGGCTCTGCTCGACGAGGCCGATCGGCGTGGCTTCCCGATCCTCACCCTGCCGGATCTCGCCTTCGACGAGGTGCTCGCCACCGTGTTGAGTGAGATCCTGAATCGGCAGAGCGCGCTGCTGGCGCGCTCGGAGGACGTTCACCGCTCGCTGCTCCAGATCGTGGTCGCGGGCGGGGGACTGGCTGAGATCGCGCAACACATCGCGGAGGTCCTCGAGGCACACATCATCGTCACCACGGCGGATGGCCGGGTGCTCTCGCAGACCGATGTGCGCGAGGGCGAGGAGGCCGACGATGTCGACAAGGTGGCAGCGGCGGTCGCCGCGGCCGGGCTCGTCCGTGATGCCACCGGCCGGATCCACGTCGAGGATCTCACCTATGGATACGCCGACGGTGACTCGCCGCTGATCGTGGTCCCGGTCGTGGCCGGGCGTTACGACCACGGCCGGCTGATCGCGCTGAGCCATCGTCGGCGGCTGACCGGCAGCGACGTGCACGTGCTCGAGCGGGCGGCCAGCGTGGCCGCTCTCTCGATCACCAAGCAGCGCGAGATCACCGCCGTGGAGAGCAAGTACCAGGGCGACTTCATCCGCGATGTCATCGGGGGCCGGGCGGGCGACCCTGCCGAGGTGATCGCGCACGCGCATGGGCTTGGCTGGGACTTCGACCGCCCGCTGGTCTTGCTGGTGGCGGAGTACGACGACCCGCCGCCGCGGGTGCCGCTGCCCGGACAGGCGCAACCGCCGCACGACCGGTTCGTCTCCGCCTGGCGATCGGTGATGCGGCGCCGTGACCCGGCGGCGGCGGTGGTCAGCCTCAGCGACGAGGTGGTCGCCGTGATGGGCGTCGATGCCGACGGGCCGACCGATGCGGAGAGCCTGGCGCGCCGGCTGGTCACCCAGGTGTCCGGGGACGGTGGTGGAGGTCGACGTACGTTCTGCACCGGGACGTCCCGCGTCGTCCACGACGTGGCCGACCTGCCGCAGGCTTACGAGCAGGCCCGCAGCGCCGTACGGGTCGGCCGCTGGCTGCACGGGCCGGGTGCCCTGATCGGCTTCGACGCCCTCGGGATCCATCGGCTGTTGAGCCTGGTCTCCGACGTCGGTGAGGTCGACAGCTTCGTCAGGGACACGTTGGGGCCGCTCGCGGAGCCGGACGCCGACGACCTGCGCTCGACGCTGCAATCGCTGCTCGACCACAACCTCAACGTCGCCGAGACCGCGCGCGACCTGGTCTTCCACTACAACACGCTGCGCTACCGGATCAGCAAGCTGGAGCGGATGCTCGGTCCGTTCATGACCGACCCGCATCTGCGGCTCGACCTGGCGGTCGCGCTGCAGGCGCTGCGGATGAGCTCTCTGCGCCGCAGTGGCCTGCCGGTGACGCCCTCCCCGGACGGGGTCGCGAAGGTCGCAGTTCCTTCGGGTAGATCTTCACAACGACCGGGTATCGGGCCTGTCAGATCTCGATGATGTGTGTACCGGACGCCGCTGCGTAGTCTCGGCCCACGCTGTGGTCGGTATCACAGGCCCCGCGCCACAACGAGCCGGCTACCCGAGACGCCGGCTCCCAGGTGTGTCCGAGAGGAGAAGACATGACCTTCCGCTGGAAGCTCTACGAGGGGGGCAAGACTCCGCCACCAGGAGCGGTCGTCAATACCGACGAGCGGCTCAGCTGGCCGCGGATGGCCGGGCTGGGCGCCCAGCACGTGGTGGCGATGTTCGGTGCGACCTTCGTCTTCCCGGTCATCATGGGACTCAACCCGCAGCTGGCGGTCTTGATGTCCGGCGTGGCGACCATCCTGTTCTTGCTGATCGTCAACAACAAGGTGCCCTCCTACCTCGGCACCAGCGCTGCCTTCGTCGGCGCTGTCGCCGCGATCCGGGCGCAGGGCGGCGACAGTCAGCAGGTCACCGGGGCGATCCTGGTCGCGGGCGTGATGCTGATCGCGATCGGTGTGATCGTCCATTTCGCCGGTGGGACGGTGATCAACAAGGTGCTGCCCCCAGCAGTGACCGGTGCCGTGGTCATGCTGATCGGTTTCAATCTGGCGCCGGTGGTGGCCAACAACTACTGGCCGGTCGACCAGTGGATCGCGCTGCTGACGATGGCCTTCGTGATCGTCTGTTCGGTCGTCGTACGTGGCTTCCTGTCTCGGATCGCGGTGCTTCTCGGGCTCGTCTTCGGCACCTTCTTCTCCTGGATCTTCGACCTCGTCTTCGGCCCACTCTCCACTGACAAGGGCTCTGTCGACCGGATCAACTTCTCCTCCGTCGGGGACTCCTCCTGGATCGGCCTGCCGCACAGCATCACCCAGGCCGACGGCACCGTCCTCGCGGGCGCGCACCTGCCGAGCTTCTCGATGACCTTCATCCTGCTCGTCATCCCCGGCGTGGTCGCTCTTGTGGCCGAGAACGCCGGCCACGTCAAGGCCGTCGAGGAGATGACCCGCAAGGACCTCAACGCCTACATGGGCCGGGCCTTCATCGGTGACGGTGTCGGTACCACGATCGCCAGCCTGGTCGGTGGCTCCCCGACGACGACGTACGCCGAGAACATCGGTGTCATGGCGGCCACCCGGGTGTACTCGACGGCGGCCTACTACATCGCCGCGCTGGTCGCCATCGTCTTCGGCTTCTGCCCCAAGTTCGGTGCGCTGGTCTCCTCGGTGCCCAGCGGCGTCCTCGGTGGCATCACGGTGGTGCTGTACGGCATGATCGGACTGCTGGGAGCCAAGATCTGGGTCGACAACGGGGTCAACTTCGGCAACCCGCTCAACCTGGTCCCGTTGGCGGCCGGCCTGATCATCGGCATCGGCAACGTCGGCCTGGTCTTCAGCGACAACTTCTCCATCACCGGCATTGCCCTGGGCACGATCGTCGTCGTGGTCGGCTACCACCTGGTCCGCTTCTTCGCCCCGCCGCACCTGCGCGACGAGGTCGGGCCGATGGCGTCGGTGCGGCCCGAGAACTCCTCGGTCGGTCTGCCCTCGACGCCGGGCCACGGCGACGGCCTACCGCCGGTGACCTCTCCACAGGTGTGATCCATGAACCCCGGAGTCCGGCCACCGGGCTCCGGGGCAGGAAGGAAGCATGAAGCCCCCGAAGTTCACCTACCACGCGCCCCGGACGGTCGAGGAGGCTTTGCAGCTCCTGGCCGAACACAGCACGGACGCCAAGATCCTCGCGGGTGGTCAGAGTCTGTTGCCGGTCATGGCGATGCGGTTGGCCGCGCCCGCCCATCTGATCGACATCAACCGCCTCGAGGAGCTGTCCGGCGTCGAGGTCGACGAGGACGGCGTGACGGTGCAAGCGCTTGCCCGGCACGCCCATGTCGAGGCCCACGAGGGTGTACGCCGCCGGGTGCCGATCCTGGCGGAGGCGCTGCGGTGGGTCGCCCACCCGGCGATCCGGAACCGGGGCACCACCGTCGGCAGCCTCACCCACGCCGACCCGTCCGCCGAGATGCCGGCGATGCTGGCGCTACTGGGCGGCAGCGTCGTGGCCCGGTCCACCGAGGGCGAGCGGGTCCTGCCCGCCGAGGAGTTCTTCGTCGGCCCGATGGAGTCGGCGCTGCGGTACGACGAGTTGGCGCTCGCCGCTCGGTTCCCGGCGCCGCCGACGCGATCGGGGGCGTGCTTCGACGAGATCGCACGCCGCCACGGTGACTACGCCATGTGTGGAACGGGCACCATGGTGACCTTGAACGACGCCGGCCGAGTCGAGTCACTGACCATGTCGTTCGTCTCGGTCGGTGACGTGCCCGAGGTCTATGACCTGAGTCCGCTCGTCGCCGGGGCGGCGGCCGACGAGGTCGACCTGACAGCCGTGGGGGAGCGGGCCGCGGAGATGATCGATCCGCCGGCCGATCTCCACGCCACCGCCGACTTCCGTCGTCACTTGGCGACGGTGTTGGCGCGACGTACGACCAGGACCGCACTCGGGCGGGCCAGGCGCGCTGCGAGCGGCGCCCAGGAGCTGCGAGACGAGGAGCAGGTATGAGTGAGCAGACGGCCGAGGTCCGGCTGCGGGTCAACGGCATCCCCTACCTACGCGAGATCCCGGTGCGCCGCACCCTGTGCGACGTTCTCCGAATGGACTTGGAGCTGACCGGTACGCACGTGGGCTGTGAGCACGGCGTGTGCGGAGCCTGCACGATCCTGCTGGACGGCGAGCCGGTCCGCAGCTGCCTGCTGCTCGGCGTTACCGTCGACGGCCACGACATCACCACCGTCGAGGGGCTGACCGAGGACGACGGCCGGCTGAGCCCGGTGCAACAGGCCTTCGTGGACTGTCACGGCCTTCAGTGCGGCTTCTGCACTCCGGGCTTCCTGACCACGATCAGCTCGTTCATCGAGGAGAACCCCGAGCCGACCGAGGAGGAGGCGCGGGAGGCGGTCAGCGGGAACCTGTGCCGCTGCACCGGGTATCAGAACATCGTCGCCTCTGTGCTGCGTGCCGCCGAGATCGCCCGCGAGCGGTCCAGTGAGACGACGGAGGAGGTGTCGACCCGATGACGACGAGGAGCATGGGCGAGCCGGTCAAGCGGGTCGAGGACCCCAGGCTGGTGACCGGCAAGGGCCGTTACGTCGACGATATCGGCGATGCCCGGACCCTCCACGCCGCATTCGTACGCAGCCCGCACGCCCGCGCGCTGATCCGGGACATCGACCCGTTCGAGGCCTATGAGGTCGAGGGCGTGGTCGGGGTCTTCACCTGGGACGATCTGGAGGGCGCGCTCGCCGAGCCGCTGCCGGTGCTGATCCCGCACCCGGACCTCACGCATGCGCGGACCGGCTACCCGCTCGCCAAGGACCGGGTCAACCACGTCGGCGAGCCGGTGGCGATGGTCGTCGCCACCGACCGTTACGTCGCCGAGGACGCGGCCGGCCTGGTCCGGGTCGACTACGACGTGCTCGAGCCGGTCGTCGGGATCGAGAAGTCGGCCGCCGCCACGTTGCTCGTGCACGACGACGTGCCCGGCAACGTCGCGGCCGTCTCGACGCAGTCGTACGGCGATGCTGCGGCCGCGGTTGCCGCCGCGCCGCACCGGCTCACCTTCGAGTGGGACATCGAGCGCAGCGCCTGCATGCCGATGGAAGGTAAGGGCGTGCACGCCAAGTGGGACTCCGACGAGGAGCGGCTGACCCTGTGGACCTCGACCCAGACCTCGACCGGCGTGCGCGGCGCGGTGAGCGCCAAGCTGGGCCTCGAGCTCACCCAGGTCGACGTCATCACGCCGGACGTCGGCGGCGGCTTCGGAGTGAAGATCGTGCACCCGTGGCCCGAGGAGCTGATGGTCCCGTGGGCGGCGATCCGGCTCAACCGGCCGGTCAAGTGGACCGAGGACCGGCGTGAGCACTTCGTCTCCAGCGCTCACGAGCGTGCCCAACTGCTGACCGTGGGAGTCGGCTTCGACGATGACGGCAAGGTTCTCGGCCTCGAGGTGGACATCCTCCACGACCACGGTGCCTACATCCCCTACGGCCTGATCGTGCCGATCAACTCCTCGACCCAGTTGCTCGGGCCCTACCATCCGGGCGCCTATCGGGTGACCTTCACCAGCCTCTACACCAACACCGTGATCGTCACGCCGTACCGCGGCGCCGGCCGGCCGCAGGGCGTCTACGCCATGGAGCGGACGATGGATCGGATCGCGCAGTACCTCGGCAAGGACCGGATGGCCGTGCGGGAGGCGAACTTCATCCAGCCCGACGAGTTCCCGGTCGACTTCGGGCTGATGTTCCAAGACGGTCGCCCGCTGCGCTACGACTCCGGGAACTACCCGGAGATGGCGGAGAAGCTCAAGTCGCTCATCGACTGGGACGACTTCGAGCAGACCCGAGCCAGCGCCGCGGCCGAGGGCCGCAAGCTTGGCATCGGTGTCGGCTTCTACGTCGAGGGCACCGGCCCGGGGCCCTACGAGGGCGGCCACGTGCAGGTGCTGACCTCGGGCAAGGTGAAGGTCTCCACCGGGCTGACCAGCCAGGGCCAGGGGCACCAGACCGCCTTCGCCCAGGTCGTCGCGGACGAGCTCGGCGTACCGTTCGAGGATGTGGTCGTCACCACCGGCGACACCCGTCGGTTCGGCTACTCGGTGGGTACGTTCGCCTCCCGGGGTGCGGTGATGAGCGGCAACGCGGTGGCGCTCGCCGCCCGCAAGGTGCGCGAGCGTGCCCTGGCGGTGGCCAGCGACGCCCTCGAGGTGGATGTCGAGGACCTCGAACTCGTGGACGGCAAGGTCCGCGTCAAGGGTGATCCGTCGAGCGAGATCCCGCTCGGCACCGTCGCGGTGCTCTCGAATCCGCTGCGCTACGCCTTCGACGAGGCCAGCAAGGCGGCGACCCAGTTCGCCGGGACGACGGACTTCTCCAAGCCGCCGGTCGAGCCGGGCGGCAAGCCCGGCCTGGACGACTCCGACTACTACTCGCCGGCCTACTCCACCTTCGCCGCCGGCGCCCATGCTGCGATCGTCGAGACCGATCCGGAGACCGCGGAGATCAAGATTCTGAAGTACGCCGTGGTCCACGACTGCGGCAAGATCATCAACCCGCGCATCGTCGAGGGCCAGATCCACGGCGGCGTCGCCCAGGGTGTGGCCGGGGCGCTCTACGAGATCATGGCCTACGACGAGGCCGGTCAGCTCACCAACGCCTCGTTCATGGACTTCTTGATGCCGTACGCGTCCGAGGTGCCTCACGGGATCGAGATCGACCATCTCGAGACCCCCTCGACCCTTAACCCGCTCGGGGTGAAGGGTGCCGGCGAGGCCGGCGTCATCCCGACCTCGGCGGTGATCGCCTCGGCGATCGAGGACGCTGAGCGGATGCCGATCGTGCGGATGCCGATCTCACCCTCGGAGCTCTTCGACCTGCGTCGGCGACCCCGGGAGGTCGAGCCGCTGGTCAACACGATGCCGGGTGGGGCGGTCGCGACCTGGATCGATCCGCGCTCGGTCGCCGACGCGACCAGCCAGAACCCAACCACCACCGATGTCCCGGCGAACAGCCGGGCGAAGAAGGAGTCCGAATGAAGGTCAGCGGCGAGGCAACGCTCCAGAGCAGCGCGGAGTCGCTGTGGGCGGCGTTCGAGGACCCTGCCGCCCTGGTCGCGACGATCCCCGGGTGTCAGCGGTTGGAGCAGACCGGTCCGGACGCCTACCGGATGACGGTCAGCGCCGGCGTGGCCGCGATCCGCGGCACCTACGAGGGCGAGGTGTCCCTCGTCGACAAGGTCGAGCCGAAGTCGCTGACGATGCGCGCGGCCGGCTCGGGCGGACCCGGCACGATCCAGGTCAGTGTCGACGTCGAACTGGAGCCGCAGGGTGAGGGCACGGTCATCCGCTACGACGCCGACGTCGTGGTCGGCGGCATGATCGGCGGCGTCAGTCAGCGGATGCTGGCCAGCGTCGGGAAGCGGCTGGCCGCGGAGTTCTTCTCCGCCATCGACAAATACATCACCTCCGGCGGGGCCGCGGCGGGTACGCCGTCGCCGACCGCCGCGGGTGAGGCGGCCGGCGGGACGGCCGAGGCCGGTGCGGCGGTGTCGCCCACGGCCGCACCTGGCGTCTTCGAGCGGCCCTCGGCCTCTGTGTCGCGGGTCCCCGGCGGCGTACCGGATGACTTCTTGAAGGGTGTCGTGGTCGGCGGTGCGCTCGCCCTCCTCGGTGTCCTGGTCGGGGGCGTCATCGCCCGGAAGGGGAACTAGCGATGCGACCGGTGACCGTGGCAGCCGTCCAGGTGGCGCCGAGCTCGGCGCCACTGACGGCGGAGACGATCGCGGAGAACACCCGGCATGCCCTCGACTTCGTCGAGCAGGCAGTGGCCGAGACCGGTGCCGAACTGGTTGTGCTCCCCGAGAGTGTGACGACCGGGTTCACTCCCGGGGTGACGGTGGCGGAGCTGCACCAGCTTCTCAGCGACGCCGAGGGTGCCCAGGTCGAGCCGTTCCTGGCCGCCGCCGAGCGGCTGGGCATCCATCTCGTCTGGGGCGCCTACCAACCGGGCGAGACGCCGGAGGTGATCTACAACGCCGCCCATCTCGCCGGGCCCGACGGTCGTCTGCTCGGCACCTATCACAAGACGCACCCCTTCTGCAGCGAGGACGCCGAGCACGGCGGCTGGGTGACCCGTGGTGAGCATGTGACCGTCGTCGACACCGAGATCGGTCGGATCGGGCTGATCATCTGCTTCGACGGCGACTACCCCGAGCTCTCCCGGATCACCGCGGTCAAGGGCGCCGAGATCATCGCCCGGCCCTCAGCGCTGCTGCGTAGCGCCGACCTGTGGGAGCTGACCACGCGTGCCCGCGCCTACGACAACCACGTCTACGTCATCGGGACGAACGCGACCGGGGTCGACCCGGCCGGGGTCTGCTACTTCGGCAATTCGATGATCGTCACGCCGATCGCCGAGGTGATCGCCCGGGCGGCCAGCCATCAATGTTGGGTGAGCGCGCGCCTCGAGCCTGCCGGGGCGATGCGGTCGCTCACTCCGGGCTCCAGCATCCGGCAGTCGTTCGACCATCTCGCCGACCGCAACCTGGCGCTGATCCGCAATTACGCCGAGGAGTTGACCGGGCCGGCGCGTACCTCCTTCGACTTCGCCGATCCCAAGGCGGGAGACTGACCTACCGTGACCACAGGTGACGCGACCACCGCACCGAAGGAGACCGCTGCCCCGGCCCGCCACTCCCGGCTGGGGGCGCGAGAGCTGCTGGAGCGCGTGCTCGACGCGGACAGCTGGGAGTCCTGGGACGGGCCGCCCGAGCAGCCGGAGGGCATCAGCGCCGAGTACCAACGCGATCTCGATGAGGCGCAGCGTCGGGCCGGGACCGACGAGGCGGTGATCACTGGCTCGGGCACCATCGGCGGACGCCGGGTAGCGGTGATGGCCGGGGAGTTCCGCTTCCTGGCCGGCTCGATCGGCCAGGCCGCGAGCGCTCGTCTGGTCGCCGCCGTGGAGCGGGCCACCCGGGAGGGGCTGCCGTTGATGGCCGCCCCCGCCTCGGGCGGGACCAGGATGCAGGAGGGCACGCCCGCCTTCGTCGGGATGGTCAAGGTGGCTGCGGCGGTGACCCGGCACAAGTCCGCCGGGCTTCCCTACGTCGTCTACCTGCGACATCCGACCACAGGCGGCGTCTTCGCGTCCTGGGGATCGTTGGGGCACTTCACCGCGGCCGAGCCGGGCGCCCTGATCGGGTTCCTCGGCCCCCGGGTCTACGAGGCGCTCTACGGCACCGCCTTCCCCGAAGGGGTGCAGCGCTCGGAGAATCTCGTCGCCCGCGGTCTGATCGATGCGACCTTGGAGGTCGACCAGCTGGCGTCGGTCGCCGGCGAGATCCTCGACATCTTGATGACCCCGCGCGAGCGCCTGCCCGAGCTCAGCGAACTGCCCAAGGGCGAGTTGGCGGATCTGTCCGCCTGGGAGTCGATCCAGCGGTCCCGGCGCCCCGAGCGGCCCGGCGTACGCACCCTCCTGCGACTCGCGGCGAGCTCGGTCATCCCGCTCTCCGGGACCGGCGAGGGCGAGATGGACCGTAGCGTGCTGCTGGCGCTGGTGAAGTTCGGCGAGACGCCGTGCATCCTGCTCGGGCAAGACCGCCGGCAACAGACCGAGGGACATCCGCTCGGCCCGGCAGCGCTGCGTGAGGCCCGTCGTGGCATGCGGCTGGCCAAGGAGCTCCAGCTGCCTCTGGTGAGTGTCATCGACACCGCCGGTGCCGACCTCTCCCGTGCTGCGGAGGAGGGAGCACTTGCCGGCGAGATCGCCCGTTGCCTCTCCGATCTGGTCACCCTGGACGCGCCGACGGTCAGCCTGCTGCTGGGCGAGGGCACCGGCGGCGGCGCGCTCGCGCTGCTGCCCGCCGACCGGGTGGTCTGCGCGGAGCACGCCTGGCTCTCGCCGCTGCCGCCGGAGGGCGCGGCCGCGATCGTCCATCGCGACCCGGCGCGGGCGCCGGAGATGGCCGAGGCCCAGCAGGTGCGCTCGGTCGACCTGCTCCGGCTCGGCATCGTGGATCGGGTCGTCGCCGAACCCGTCGACGCAGCCGACGATCCGGTCGCCTTCTGCCAGCGGGTCGCCCATGTGTTGCGCTACGAGATCGGGCAGACCGTGCACGAGGACCAGGCCGGTCGGTTGGCACGTCGTACGGCGCGGTACGCCGCGCTCGGCTGAGTCGTCCTACGCCCTAGGATCGCCGAGTGACTGAGATCGAGATCGGCCGGGGAAAGCGAGCGCGCCGCGCTTATGCGTTCGATGACGTGGCGATCGTGCCCTCGCGGCGCACGCGCGACCCCGAGGAGGTCAGCACCGCGTGGCAGATCGACGCCTACCGATTCGACATCCCGGTGCTCGCCGCGCCGATGGATTCGGTCATGTCGCCGACCACCGCGATCAGGCTCGGCGAGCTCGGTGGTCTGGGCGTGCTCAACCTCGAGGGCCTGTGGACCCGCTACCAGGACCCGGAGCCGCTCCTGGCCGAGGTTGCCGAGCTGAGCGGGGTCGATGCGACCAAACGCCTTCAGGAGATCTACGACGAGCCGGTCAAGGCCGAGCTAATCACCGAACGACTCCGCGAGGTCAGAGCCTCGGGAGTGACGGTCGCCGGGGCGCTCTCACCGCAGCGCACCAAGGAGTTCGCCAAGACCGTTGTCGACGCGGGCGTCGACATGTTCGTCATCCGCGGCACGACGGTCTCGGCCGAGCACGTCTCCTCGCAGGCCGAGCCGCTCAACCTCAAGGAGTTCATCTATGAGCTCGACGTCCCGGTCATCGTCGGTGGCTGCGCCACCTACCAGGCGGCCCTCCATCTGATGCGCACCGGCGCCGCCGGCGTACTCGTGGGGTTCGGTGGCGGTGCGGCGCACACCACCCGGACGGTGCTCGGTGTGGCCGTACCGATGGCCTCCGCGGTGGCCGATGTCGCCGCGGCCCGACGGGACTATCTCGACGAGTCCGGTGGTCGGTACGTGCACGTCATCGCCGACGGCGCCGTCGGCCGCTCCGGTGACATCGCCAAGGCGATCGCCTGCGGCGCTGACGCGGTCA
>Ga0164243_10001501_pt1 | contig 39479 bp, 29 predicted proteins | sample OricompcompostOP_FD_108781 | JGI IMG/M metagenome (GOLD analysis project Ga0164243, IMG submission 108781) | Organic Plus compost microbial communities from Emeryville, California, USA - Original compost - Organic plus compost (OP) | ecosystem: Engineered > Solid waste > Mixed feedstock >... | reverse complement strand
TCCGCCGTCGGCGAGAGCAGAGCGAAGATCTCGTCCAGGTCCGCACGTACCCGCTCGGACATCTCCTCCGACGGGACCTTCTCCAAAAGCTCGCGCAAAATGCCCGCCCACGGCCACAACGGCGGCGCGCTCTCGTCCTCCGAGCACCGCCCCGTGAGCACCGCGAAACCCCGCTCCCGCGCCCGAGCCGCCAGCTCCTGACTCAGCCGCGTCTTCCCGATCCCCGGCTCGCCCACCAGCACCGCGAACTGCGGAACCCCGCGAGCCGCCGCGGCCAGCAGATCCTCCAGCGCGGCGAGTTCCGCGGCCCGCCCGACGAGCGGCCAGAGCCGCGGATCGGCGCCGCCAGCGGGTGCCTCGGCCGGGACGGCTGCGGGCGGGGGCGGAGCGGGAAGCGAAGAGGGAGAGGAAACGGGGACGGTGAGCGATGCGGAGGCGGGCCGCCAGATGATCGCGGGATCCTGGCGCAACACGGCCGCCTCCAGCTCCCGCAACGCGGCCCCCGGATCCAGGCCCAGCTCGTCGGCGAGAATCCGGCGCACCTGCCGCAACGCCTCCAAAGCATCGGCCTGCCGATCCGAGCCCGCCAAGGCCAGAACCCGCAGAATCCACAGCCGCTCCCGCAGCGGATGCTCCGCCGTCAGCGCCTCCAACTCCGCCGCGAGCGTCGCATGCCGCCCGAGCGCCAGCAGAGCGACCGCCCGGTCCTCGACCGCGACCATCCGCAACTCTTCCAGCCGCGCCCGTTCCGCGACGGCCGCGGCCGCCTCACCCAGGTCGACGTACGGAGCCCCCCGCCACAACGCGAGCGCGGCATCGAGCTCCCCGATCACCTCGCTCAACTCCCCGGCGGACAAATCGGGCCGGGCGACGACGGAGCAGGCCGCGCCACCGGGCCAGGCGCCGAGACGCTGATGGACCGCGGTCACCGTGCCGTCGAACCGAGCCGCGTCAAGCGCCTCACCGGGCAGCCGCAGAGCGTACCCAGGCGTGACCGTGACGACGACCTGCGCGGGCGTACGGGCAGGCCGGTCCGGCTTAAGCGCCCGCCGCACCCCCGCCCGTGCAACGTCGAAACCGCGGTAGGCGGCGGCGCCTCCCCCCACAACAGATCGATGAGAGCGTCCACCGACACCGGCCGCCCGCCGTACAACGCGAGCGCCGCCAGCACCTGCCGCTGCTTACGACCCTGAAGATCGACCGGCTCCCCGTTGCGAAATGCCCGGATAGCTCCCAGTACATCCACCCTCACGGGCGACAGCGTATGACACCGCGTAATCTTCCGCTCGCACGGTGACCATCGCGCCCGCACCACCACCAGACCACCGGCGGCCGGCGTTCCGCCACCACGACCCGCAACCGGCACGGGCGACCGAAGCCATCCCCGGGCGAGGCCGCAGCACGAGGCCGCCAACTCCCGCGTGCGCCTCATCCCCGTCGGCCCCAGCAGTGCGGGTGCGTGATCCAGAACACCGAATGAACGTCACGGTTCATGCCGGCGAGAAGAACGCCGGAAAGACCACGATCCTGGCGACCTTCCGCCATTTTCTCGAGCCGCTCGGAGGCCATCGACGGCCGGACTCGGAGAAGCGGGACACGTTTCGATCGTCCAAATAGAGCGGCCTAAGCAAGAAGTGCGCCCAGAGAAACTCGCGTCCAGCCATGCGGCCCCTGCGCCCAGAGCTTTTTGGACCATTCGAGAAAACTGCTACAGAGGATGAAATGCATCTAACGTGGCATATCCATCGGGCCGCCAACCCGGGCTTCCGGCGTCACGCCGAGATCCGGGCGCGATGTGCGGCCCTTCGCCGCGAGGTGATCAATCCGATGTTCGAAGCGTGAGCGTAAGCCGCACGACCCGGCGCGCCTACATCTTCCGCGGCCTGCTGCACTGCGCATGTACCCGACTGTGTGTCCGAGGGGAGACACGCAGGTCCTCGAAGTACTCAACCAGGGTGGTAACTGACGGGTGCCTTCTTGGGCGAGGTTTTCCTGCCAAGCCTGGTGAGCCTGACCTGCTTGATATGCGAGTGATGCAGCCTCTCGGCGTATCAGGGCACCGCGTTCGGGGCTGCCGTCAGGCAGGGCGTCGCAGGCGGCACTGCGCCGGGATGCGATCGAGACCGTCCATGAGCTTCCGGCCGGATCGCCGTGGCCGAGTGGTCGGTCAGAGCAGGGCGTTGCTGCGTCGGTATCGATCTTTTGAGCGCTTATACGGTCGGCTGCAAATTGGCTATCCGGGCCGAGTGAAAAATCGAATAGCGAAAAAGCTTGCTTAGGATATGCCTGTGTATTTGAATGAGTGGCGTGAGCATGTCATGCCGATGAACTCTGGAACATCCACTGGGAGCGGCAGTGTACGGCGTCATTAACCCTGGGCTTCCTGGCTTGCCTGATGACCTGAGCAAGGAGACGGCAGAAAGTATTGCCCTCCGCAGGATGAAAGAGGGAATGACGCTCGATATCGCGTCGAACGATGGCAGGCTGAGCGACATGGAGCGGGCCGCCCTGACGTATTATCTGGTCGGGTTCACAGCGGGACACTTGCCTAAGAAGGAGTACCGGCTGATCCTTCCGCTCGCCCCGGGCGTGGGAGCGGAAGTCGGCCAGGTCATTCTGAGCCGGGGCTCGGGTCAGAATGCCAAGGCGACCCTTGTCGGCCGCGGCCTGCCACTAGGCGAATCGCCCGACAACCTTTCGGAAGAGAGGCCTTCGCAAGCGGGGTTAAGGCAGAAACTCAAGCAGGAGTTCCGCCTCTATGAAATCCGGGGCAACTGGGGCGACGAGGAATTGCTCAAGGTATATCGTGCGCTGGCGCTCACCGACTCGCGAGATCGAGGCGCCCTACTCGGGGTGAACCTGGAACGGGTCCGAACCATTGACTCGGAGGCGTCCTTTGGGCACACGCTGGCTCTGTTCTCCGAAAAGGAAGGAGTATTAGGAAGCGACTGGGGAACGATTCACGTGGCGGATGAGGCCTTTGCCAAGGACGACCAAGGTTTCTACGGCGGCACCGACGGCGTACCGGCCCGCCCGCCGAGCTTTCAGGCGATCCTGCATGAGGTCGGCCACGCCATTGCGTCCGCCGTGCGCCGTTACCGAGCTCGTGACATCGCCGAGGACGCACTGCGTTCGGTCGGCAAGAACCTGCCCGAACGTTCGATGCCACTGCAATCGGATGAAATCGGGGAAGCGCTGCAGCCGCGCCCCTTGGCCGCCCGTGTAAACGCTGTCTCTATCAAGATCGAGGCGGCGATCGATGCCGTTGAGAAGAAGCTAGAGGACGCGGACCGCAAGATCCAGGCATGTGAAGAGCTCGGCGGCCTTGCGAAGGAATACGCCGAGAAGCTGCGCGCATGGCAGGTCGATCCCCACAAGGGTCGGGAGGCAGGGGAACTTTTCCAGAGGTTTGTTGAAGAGTCGAAACTAATATCAACTGTGATGGGAATGACCAACGCCGTTACCGACGCGATCAATCGATCTGAGTACGGACAGGTGAATCTCGATGACATCATCCGGAAACTTCCCGCTCTGAACCACGAGCCCTGGATCTTCTTCCATGAGGAGATTTCCCGCATCTGCAGACTCCGGGTGAGCGAGCTGAGGTGGCGGCAAACATACCTCGACGGCGATAGGCGGAAATCTGGTCGCGAGAGGCGTCTCGATGACTTCGTGCGCGAATATCGCATAGCGAGGGATCTGACCCCGTACGCCGCACGAAGCGCAGTGGGGGAACTCTACGCTGAAGCCTACAGTCTGTGGCGTATCCACCCGGAGACCCTTGCGATGCACGACGAAAAGCTGCGCGATTACTTTGTGAGATTCGATTATCTGAAAGGCGATGATTGATGACGGGGCCGCGGCTGCGTGCTTGCCCCGATGCGTGACCTCACGCAGCGCCGGCCTCAGCTGTCGGCCGGCATCTCTAGCAGGTGCTTCCGGCATCGGCCGCGCCCGTGCCATGCCACTGGCTTTCGTGTTACCCACATGGATTGAGCAGACGTCCCGTACCCGTCCGTCTCGTCAGGCTTTTGAGGACTTCCGCCCCGAACCGGCGGCCGCAGATCATCAAGGCGTGGGGTGAGCTCGCGGGCACTTCCGAAAAGTGGACCAGGGGGCGACGCGGCGTCCGGTCGGCTTCCGGCCGCTGCTCGCACACGGATTCCGCCGACGGATCAGCGATCTCGATGTCGTGGCACAGCGGCGACCGTAGGTTGTATGCCCTCGATGCTGACACCGGTCGTGAACGCTGGTCTTTCACTGCGAGCGCACAGGTTCACTCCGATCCTGTGGTCGTCGAAGGAGTGGTCTATCGCACCGCCAGTGACATCGTCGTCGAACGGCGCACCGAATACGACGCCGAGCGGATCAACGAGATGATCGAACGGCTCGGGAACATGACCAAGGTGCTGAACTCGGCGGACCCTGCTGACAAGAATGACCTGTACACGCAGATGGGCATCCACCTGACCTGCAACCCAGCCGAGCGGCTCGTGAAGGTCGAGGCGATGCCCACCATGTACCCAACTGTGTGTCCGAGGGGGGACACGCCGGATACGTACATGCCCTTCGCGGCTTCTGCAGTGCTCGTTCTTCCTGGTCGGGGAAGGTGAGCGGGTGCGGAACTCGGCGACCAGCTCGGACAGGTCGGTGACGAACCCGCCGCCCTTGCCAGTCCCCCGGTGTGGTGAAATCGACGACGGCCCGCTGGACCTCTTCGGCTAGTACTCCAGTGACACATTGAGATCATGGCTGGGATCTGCGCTGGTAGTGGCAGCGTTTGGCGGTGGCCTGGTGGCGCCGTCGCCATTGTGACCAGTGCAGGATCAGTTCGATCGAGCGGATCGAGGTGAGCAGGAGCGCGGCCAATAGACGGCGGATCTCCGGCACGGTCAGCCGGATGCGCTCGTCGTAATCGCGGCTCTGGGAGGCGGCCACGCTCGGCCAGGTTCCAGCAGTTCTTACGGTCGATGTCGGCCGGCAGCCCCCGCACGTAGCCGCCGGCCGTACGGCGGGCTCCACGCGGTGAAAGCGGCCCGCGATCCGGTGGAGCAGTTCGTTGAGGATGACCATCCACCCGTCAGGGTCTACGCTATCGGCCACGGCCATCACGCGATCTTCAGATGTCTTCACAAACTCCGAATGATCACGTGGTGGCCGTCTCCATGCGACCCGAACCCCAAAGATCGCGAAGTGTCACTGGAGTACTAGGCCGATGTAGTCCACGACCACGCCGGAGGTCTTCACGAACTCGGTCGGGGCTTGCCGACCCGGGCGAGCACCTGCGACGCCTCGAACCCGGCCGGCAGCTCGTTGATCTTGCCTGTGTACGCCACGCCAGCTCACGGTTGCAGGTGACGACCAGGGGGCGGTGGAACGGCAGGGCGGCACGCGCACCGTCTCGTTCGCCCGCACGCGCGGCTCCGACAGGTTGCGGCTGACCGCCAGCGATGACGGCGGCGGTCGGTCGGCCGAGGCGTTCCTGATCCGCCTGCGTACGAGGAAGGCCGGGTTCGCCGCGCTGGCCGGCGTCCTCACCGTCAACTGGGTGCCCGGCGAGGGCACCACGGTGAGCGCGTTCGGACCGGACAAAGCATGCAGCGACGGCTTTCCCCAACGGGGGAGTAACTCTGCCGGGAAACCGCTGACCTCCGATTCCACCGGCAGGTCATCGGGTTTCTTTCGGCGCCTGTTGGAGTGAGGGGGGAGGTGGACGTGAAGGGAATCATTCTGGCAGGAGGAAACGGCACCAGACTCCATCCCGTCACTCTCGGAACCTCCAAGCAGCTCCTGCCGGTCTACAACAAACCCTTGGTCTTCTATCCGCTTTCGGTCCTCATGCTCGCGGGTGTACGTGAAGTCCTCCTGATCTGCTCTCCGGACGCCCTCGATGCTTTCCAGCGGACGCTGGGAACCGGCGCCGTTTTCGGCCTGGACATCTCCTACTCCGTCCAGCCGGAACCGAGGGGCATCGTTGACGCCCTGATCATCGGCGCCGAGCACGTGGGCGAGGACAGCGTCGCGCTGATCCTGGGGGACAACATCTTCTATGGGCACGGCCTGTCCGATCTGCTGACGCAGGAGGCCGCGCGGGTCGACGGGTGCACCCTATTCGGATACCGCGTCGCCGACCCCCACCGGTACGGCGTCGGGGAGGCCGACGGCGCCGGGCGTCTGCTGCATCTGGAGGAGAAGCCGGCACGCCCGCGCAGCGACCTCGCGATCACCGGCCTGTACTTATACGAGCCGGGGGTTATCGACGTCGCCGCGCGCTGCGTCCCTCCGCCCGGGGGGAGCTGGAGATCACCGATGTCAACCGCGTGTACATGGAGCAGCGGCGAGCTCGTCTGGTGGATCTGGGCCGCGGGTTCGCCTGGCTCGACGCGGGCACCCCTGACGCCCTGCTCCAAGCCGGCAGCGTCGTGCAGGTTCTCGAACAGCGGCAGGGGGTTAGCATCGCCTGCCTGGAAGAGGTCGCCTTGAGGATGGGATTCATCGACTCGGACGCCTGTCACAAGCTCGGAGAGCGGATGGCATCGTCGGATTACGGGCGCTATGTCATGGGGGTGGCCCGGTCGGTGGCGGGCGGTGCGGCCCTATGACGGCACCGGGTGTACCGCCGCCGATGGTGCCGGCCTGGAGCTATCTCGCCGAGTACGAGGAGGATCGCGAGGACATCCTGGACGCGGTCGACACGGTCTTCCGGTCCGGGCGGCTCATCCTGGGTGGGAGCGTGCGTGCGTTCGAGGAGGAGTTCGCGGCCTATCAGGGGTCCCGCTACTGCGTCGGTGTCGACAACGGGACGAACGCCCTCTCCCTGGCCCTGCAGGCGCTCGGCGTCGGCCCGGGGGACGAGGTCGTGACCGTGGCCAACACGGCCCCCGCCACGGCGGTGGCCATCGCCGGCGTTGGAGCCGTGCCGGTCTTCGTCGACGTGCGGCAGGACGATCTGCTCATGGATCCCGACCGCTTGGCGGAGGTGATCACTCCGCGCACCCGGGCCCTGCTGCCCGTCCACCTGTACGGGTGGTGCGCGGACATGCCGTCGGTGCTCCGGGTCGCCGCCGAGTTCGGGCTCGCGGTGGTCGAAGACTGCGCCCAGGCCCATGGGGCGAGCCTCCATGGCGTGCCCGCGGGGAGCTTCGGGAATGCCGGAGCCTTCTCCTTCTATCCGACGAAGATCCTCGGCGCGTACGGGGACGCGGGCGCCGTCGTCACCCACGACCGCGCGGTACGCGACTTCGTGACGAACGCGAGGCACTACGGGATGGGCGAGGGAGGAACCCAGGTTCGCGGCCTCCCGGCGCGCAACAGCCGCCTGGACGAGGTGCAGGCCGAGATCCTGCGCCGCAAGCTCCGCAAACTGGACGCCGCGATCCTGCGGCGCAGGCGTACGGCCCGTTATTACGGCGAAGCCCTGTCGGACACGGGCCTGCGTCTATCCGCCGAGCCCCCTCAGGGAGAACACGTCCCCTATGTCTATGCCGTCCGGCACCCCCGGCGTGACGAGATCGTCGAGGCCCTTCGTGAACGGGGAGTCCGGGTGGGCGTGCACTATCCTCACCCGATTCACACCATGGACGGGTTCTCCCACTTGGGTTATTCCACGGGGGACCTCCCGGTCACGGAGAGCGCGTGCAGGGAGATCTTCTCCTTGCCGGTCCACCCGACCCTGGGAGAGGCCGGTCGGCAGCGCGTCGTCGAAGCGGTGCGCGAGGTCCTCGGCCTCCTGTGATACCCCCGCAAATGCGACTTTACCCAATCGCAATAAATCAATGCCTCCGGGTTTCCCTCGCGCCCAGGACCGGGTGTGACCTGCACGAAGGTAGGTACATAAACTGGTAATCGAAAATTTCATGACTCTCTGTGTGGATGCCGAAACCAAGCGATTATGGACATGATCGGCTAGGGTGTTTATACAGGTGAAGTTCCATAGGTCCACGGGTACGTGAAACTGCCTCCCAGCGGCTTCTCCGTGGTCGGCAACCCATTCCTGTCAATGTCCATTGATGTCCGGTTCTTCGTTGTGCGGGTGGTCGCCTATGATGCATACACAACAATGGTCAACCGAAAAAAAGGCTTTTTATCCAACGGCGTCCTTCAATACGTGCGCCCCCACCTCGGTGTTCTCTCCGTCGCCGCGCTGCTCTCCCTGCTGGCCACGGGCCTGTCCCTGTCCCAGCCGCTCCTGGTGTCCGGGGTCATCGACGCGATCTCGACTTCGGAACCGCTGCTGTTCACCGTCGTCGCGCTGATCGCCGTCCTGCTGACGGCCTCGCTGGTCTCCGGTGCGCGGGACTTCCTCCTGCAGCGCACGGGCGAGGCGGTCGTCCGGAGGCTGCGCGACTCGCTCGTCGACCGGCTCATGCGGCTGCCGATCGCCGAGTACGACCGGCGCCGAACCGGTGACCTGCTGTCCCGCGTCAGCTCCGACACCACGCTGCTGCGCACCCTCGTCACCTCCGGCGCCTTCGATCTCGTCGCCGGCGGGCTCATGGTGGCAGGCGCCGTGGTGGCCATGGTGATCGTCGACTCCCTCCTGTTCGCCGCCACCTGCACGGGCCTGCTGGGAGGGCTCGTCTCCTCCTTCTTCGCGGCCCGGAGGATGCGCCCGCTGTCAGAGCAGGCCCAGGCTCGTGTCGGCGAGGTCACGGCGGCCGTGGAGCGGGCGCTGTCCGCAGTGCGGACGATCCGCGCGGCGCGTTCCGAGGCACGGGAGAGCTCCGTGATCTCCGGCCACAACGAGCGCGCCTACGAGGCGGGGGTCAGGCTGGCCGGGCGGCGCGCCATGGTCTCACCTCTGGTCTCGCTCGGAACCCAGGGAGCTTTCCTGCTGGTGCTCACCGTGGGAGGTGTGCGCGTCTCCTCCGGCGCGATCTCCGTTGGCGACCTCATCTCGTTCGTCCTCTACCTGTCCATGTTGATCAATCCCTTGATTCAGGCGATCGGCGCCTACACCCAGATCATGTCCGGGCTGGGCGCCTGGAACCGCATCCGCGAGATTCTCCGGATACGGCCCGAGGGCGCGGACGCGGCGGTCCGAGGGAAGGCCGTCGAAGTGAAGGATTCGGACTCCGCCGTCGAGCTCGCATTCGAGGATGTCCACTTCGACTACGGAGAGGGGCCCGTACTGCGCGGGGTGAGCTTCACCGTGAAGTCCGGCACCCGCACGGCGCTCGTAGGCCCCTCGGGAGCGGGCAAGTCCACAGTGCTCGCTCTCATGGTGCGCTTCTATGATCCGGTCTCCGGCGTGATCCGCGTCGGTGCGACCGACGCCGCGGACCTCACCCACGCCCAGGTGCGGAGCAGGCTCGCCTACGTCGAACAGGAGGCACCGGTCCTGTCCGGGACGATCAGAAACAACCTCCTCCTCGCCGCCCCTGGAACCTCGGAAGAGCGGCTTCTCGAAGTGCTGGAGGACGTGAACCTGACGGAGATCCTCGACCGCTCCCCCCTCGGCCTGGACGCGGAGGTCGGGGACGGCGGCGTGCGGCTGTCGGGAGGCCAGCGCCAGCGGCTCGCCATCGCCCGGGCACTGCTCACCGACGCCCCGGTGCTGCTCCTCGACGAGCCGACGAGCCAGCTGGACTCGGTCAATGAGGAGGCGCTGCGCGAGGCCATCGCCGCCGCGGCCCAGAGCCGTACCCTCGTCATCGTCGCGCACCGTCTGTCGACGGTGATCGACGCCGACCAGATCCTGGTCATGGAGGAGGGACGCGTCATCGGGCGGGGGACCCACGACGAGCTGGTCGCGTCCAACGGCGCGTACCGCAATCTCGTCAGCGGGCAGCTCCTGGTTGGGCCGATACCCGCCCCCCTCAGGCCGGTGCACCAGGCGGACCGGTGGCAGCGGGAACCGATCGCTTCACAGAAGGACGGTGTTCTCCATGCGGGCGAATGAGAAGGTGTACATCTCGCTTCTCGGTCCGTTCCGCGTATGGGTGTACGGCCAGGAGCTCACGCTCGGCCCCATCCGGCAGCAGGCGGTTCTGCTCTCCCTGGTGCGCCGCCACAACCAGGTCGTGTCAGTCTCGCGCCTGCTGCACGACGTGTGGGGGGAGGAGCCTCCCCGCAGCGGGCATCGCACCATTCCGCCGTACATCTATCGCTTGCGCAAGCTCGTGCCGGAGGGAAGGAAGGGATGGGAGGGGCTGCCCATCGAGCGCAGCCGGGAAGGGTATGTCCTGCGCGTGGCCCCGGAACAACTCGATTCCACGGTGTTCGACAGGCTGGTGCGCGACGGGCAGGAGGCGCAGCGGAGAGGTGACCTCGACACAGCATACTCCCTGATCAGCCAGGCGCTGCAGATGTGGGGGGAGGAACCGCTCGTGGGACTGTCCGGTCCCCTGGCGCAGTCGACCCGGATGCGTTTCATGGAGCAGCGCCTGATGGTGATCGAGCAGCGCATCCAGCTCGCCTTCCTCATGGGCCGTCACCGGGACGTGATTCCCGAACTCCGCCAGCACGTGGAGATGAACCCCCTCTACGAGCCAATGACGAGGCTGCTGATGATCGCCCTTTACACCTGTGACCGCCACGTCGAGGCGCTCAACGTCTTCCAGGAGATGAGGAAGCGGCTGGTGGAGGAGACCGGCATGGAACCGGGCAGGAAGCTGCAGCAGGCCTACGAGGCCGTTCTGCGGGCGGACCTGGACCCCTCCGGCGACCTGGAGGGATTCGTGGACGGCAGGAGGGCTGGATGACCACCGTGCGCCGTGATGGTCTGGGCCTCATCCTGCCAGCGGGGGTTGAGTCGGCCGAGCAGACGCTCGCCTTCGGCCGCTGCGCCGACCGCCTGGGCCTCGGCCGCCTGTGGCTGGGGCAGCACCTCACCCTGGATCCTCATCAGGTCCACGTGCATCTCGCGGCGTCCGGGGTGAGGACGCCACGGGGGACCTCGGTGACCCTGACCCCTCTGCGCCATCCTCTGGAGGCCGCGCTGCAGGCCCGTGGGGTGGCGGCGCTGACCGGCCGGCCCTTCGTCGCCGGGTTCGGCGCCGGTGCGCCCGACTTCGTCGTGGCGATGCTCGGGCGGCCTCATTCCAGTCCTCTGACCGCGATGCGGCAGTACCTGGGTGCGGTCCGCAATCTGCTCGACGGTGACAACGTGTACTGGGGGGCCGGGACCGTGGCCCTGCCCGAACTGGAGCACCCTCCCGTCGAAGTGGGCGCCGGGGTGCTCCGGCCGGCCATGGCCCGGGTGGCCGGTGAGGTGGCCGACTGCGCCATCACCTGGATGACACCCCCCGACTACCTCCGCGACTCCATCGTCCCCGCCCTGCAGGAGGGGACCGCGAAGGCGGGGCGTCCCCGTCGGCCGCGCGTGGTGACGGTGGTCCATGTGGCCGTGGAACGGGAAGGCCGCGATCCGCACGCCCTGGCCTTCCTGGCGGCGCGGTTGCATCTCTCCCAGCCGCACTACGCCGCGATGCTGCGGTCAGCCGGGCTTCCCGTCGATCCGGCCGATCCCGTCTCCGGAGCCCGGGCCCTGGTGAACTTCGACGTCTTCGTCTCGGGAACGCCGGTCGACATCGCCCGCGAACTGGAGCGCTATCACGAAGCGGGGGTGGACGAGGTCGTGCTCAACCCCTGCGGCGTACTGCTGGCGGAAGGGACGGGAGCGGCGCTGCGCGACGTGGAGGAGATCGCTGCGGCTGTCGCGCTGCGGCAAGGGCCGACCCCGCGGGGGCGGGAGGCCCTGCACACCGTCGTGCGGGACCACTGCCTGGCGATGAAGGGCATTATCGTCGGGCTGGACGAAGACGAACCCGATCCGCTCCCGCTGGGCTTCATGGATCCCTTCGCCGGGTTCCAACTCGCGGTCCATCTCGAGGAGGAACTCGACGTCCTCCTGGTCGAGCACCTGGCGACGTTCCGCGGTTGCACCACACACGACCTGGCCGATCACATCCTCGCCGCTCATCCGGGGCTGGCGTGAGCCGGCACCGCGTTCGGAAGGCCTTACCGCAGATGCGCGTTCTTTTCGTCACCTATCCGGAGAACAGCAACGTCAAGCTCATCGCCCCCTTGGCGTGGGCCTTCAGAGCCGCGGGGCATGAGGTCCAGGTCGCCGGGCATCCCGAGTCGGCCGCCTTCGTGCGCGCGGCGGGCCTCACGGCGGTGCCGCTGGGACGGGACCACATTTTGTGGAGCTACTACGATCGGCGCCCCCACCTCGCCGAAAGCCGTCGGCGGGGAGAGGTCCCGATCTACGGCCGGGGCGACGCTCCAGCCGAAGAGCTCACCTGGGACTACCTGAAGGGCCACTTCGCCACGGTGGTCGGTCTCGAGTACCGGATGATCAACGATCCCCTGCTTCACCCGCTCGTGGACTACTGCCAGACCTGGCGCCCCGATCTCGTCCTGTGGGAATCGACCACGGTGGCCGGGGCGGTCGCCGCCGAAGCGTGCGGCGCGGTCCATGGACGGCTGACCTGGTCGATGGACTTCCAGGGGAGATACCGAAGACGCTATGCCGGCCTGCTGGCCGAGCGGCCCGCGCACGACCGCCCCGACCCGTTGGGAGAGTGGCTGGCCGCGCGCGCCGAGCGTCACGGCGTCGGCTTCCGCGAGGAAATGATCACCGGTCTCTTCACGGTGGAGCAGCTTCCCGAGGAGTTCCGCTCGGAGGTGGATCTCCCTCTCGTGCCGATGCGCTTCGTGCCCTTCAACGGGGCGTCCGACGTTCCCGAGTGGGTGTGGCGTCCACTGGATCGAAGGCGCGTCTGCGTCACCCTCGGGGCCACCGTCCGTGACCGGTTGAAGATCGACCTCGTCGACGTCCCGGAGCTCGTCGAGGCGCTGGGGGAGGTCGACGCGGAGGTCGTGGCCACCTTCGCCGCACACCGGCGGGAGGGCCTGTTGGAGAAGGTCCCGCCCAACGTACGGCTGGTCGACTTCGTCCCGTTCGACACTCTGCTGCCGACCTGCTCGGCTTTCGTGCACCACGGAGGCATCGGGGCCTTCTCCACCGCCCTGGCCGCGGGGACGCCCCAGGTCGTGCTTCCGGAGATCCACGACACACCGGCGCGGGCCTCTCGGCTCCAGGCTCTGGGGGCCGGGGTGTGCCTGCCGCACGAGTCGGCCGACGGAGACGGTGTGATCGCGGCCATCGACCGCGTTCTGCGGGATCCCGGTCTGCAGGAGGAGGCCGGGCGGTTGCGCGGGCAGGTGATGAGCATGCCGGCACCGAGTGAGGTGGCCGCCGAACTCGTACGGCGCGTCCAGGAGGGGGTACGGGCCTGAGCCTGCAGACGACACGCCATATCGCGGTCGCGCCGTCAGGCCCCGACCCGGACAACGCCCGAGGTCACCTCAGGAACCCGCGCGCGTCTCCCCACCCCGCCGCGTAGTCGGCCTCCATCTGGTTCAGGCGGGCCGTCACGACCTGGTCGTAGCCATCCATGAAGTATTCGTCGCCCTGCGCGGGCTCCACCTCCCGGCCCTGAAGGACGAAGTCGTCGATGATCTCCCGAAGTGTTCTTCCCGGCCCCACCCGGCCGACGATATAACGGGCGCTGCCGGGCAGGGACGGAAAGCCCGCCTCCCGGTACAGATAGACGTCCCCGCGGATGTCGATCTGCGCGGCCACCTGGGGGTGCGCCCGGGGACGCAGCCGGTCGGACCCGATCCGCAGGAGCGAAGCGTCCACCCCCATGCGCATCGCCTGCAGGGCGTATCCGAAGTCGATGTCCAGCAGCGGCGTGAGGTCTTTCGCCTTGCGCTCGAAGCGGTGCAAGATCTCGTGGAGCCCGGATCTCTCCTCAGTGGACAGGTTGCCGTCCGGACGTCCGCTGTAGTCCTGCCGCAGCGTCAGGAAGTCGACCGGTCTGTCCGGAGCGGCGTGATCGAGCCCGGCGATGAAGTCCACCAGGTCCAGCAGGCGCTCCGCCCGTCCGGGGAGGACGAGATAGCTGAGCCCGAGGCGGAGGGGTGAGTTCCGCGCGGCGCGCAGGCGCTGGAAGCGATGGAGGTTGTCCCGTACCCGCTGGAAGGCGTGTGCCTTGCCCGTCGTCCGGAGGTATTCGTCGTCGCTCAGCCCGTACAGGGAGACGCGCACGGCGTCCAGATCCCACAGGCCCTGCTGCCGGGCCAGGGCCGCTTCGGTGAGTGCGAAGGCGTTGGAGTACATCGTCAGGCGGAATCTGCGTGCGGCGGCGTGCGAGACGAGCTCCCCCAGGGCGGGATTGGTGAGCGGTTCGAGACCTCCGGAGATGTACAGGGCGTAGGGGTCGTCGGCGGGCATCTCGTCGATCACCGAGGCGAGCAGTTCGTTGCCGGGTGCGAGCTCCGACGGAGCATAGCGGGCTCCGGTCACCCGCACGCAGAAGTGGCACCGGAACATGCAGGTGGGGCCGGGGTAGAGGCCGAGGCGGTGCGGAAGAGCCGGTACGCCGCGAAGGACGGTGTCGAGGACCCCCGACGCTTCGAGCGGCAGGATGGTGTTCGTCCAGTACTTGCCCGCGGGGCCCGACGTCACGGCCGCGCGCAGTTCGGGCAGCCGGGAGAACAGGGAGACCATCCGGGCGAACAGGGGCCTGGGAGCGCCGATCTTCCGCAGGGCCGTCTCCAGGGGGACGAAGGGCTCGCTCCCGTAGATCCTGGCCAGGCCGACCAGCCCGCGCGCGAGGAGCCGGGAAGAGGTCTCGTCGTGGTGGTCGCCGACTTCTCCCCGTTCGCGGAGCAGCTCCATCAGCGCGTCCTCGGCGGAGAAGGCACTGCTGCCGGGGCGGGCGACCGTACGTATCGCCGCGAAGCCTGTCTCCCTCATGGCCGTGGGCCCTTCCGGTGGTTCGACACGGCGCTCCGGTGCCGCTCGGCCAAGGCCCGGCCCCGGGAGAGGGCGAGGCGGATGACGGAGCAGATCCGCCGCACTTCCCGGGTCCCGACCGCGCTTCCGGTGGGCAGGGCCAGGGTCCGGGCGGCGAGGGCTTCGGTGTGCGGGAGCCGTACGGGGCGCTGCGCCACGTAGGGCGCGTGCAGGTGGCAGGGAGGGGAGAAGTACGGCTTGGCCACGATGTTCTCCGCGAGCAGGACCTGCCGCAGGAGGTCGCGGTCCACCCCCGTCTCCTCGGCGAAGACCTCGACGACGGCGTATTGGTGGTTCCCGGCCTCGCCGGGGAGGTCCGGCGGCGGGAGCAGACCCGGGATGTCGGCCAGGTAGGTGCGGTAGGCGTCGAGGTTGCTCTGGTTGTCCTCTACGGACTTCTTGAGCACATCGAGCGAGCACAGGCCCATAGCTGCCGACGCCTCGCTCATCTTCGCGTTGGTCCCTCCCCACGGTGACGAGCCGCCGCCGCCGAAGGTGCGCAGGCCGCGCAGGAGCTCAGCGAGGCCGTCGTCGTTCGTGGTCACCGCCCCTCCTTCGAAGGCGCCGACCACCTTGGTCGCGTGAAGGCTGAAGACCTCGGCGGCACCCGCCCCGCCCGCCGGCCGACCCGACCGGGTGCAGCCGATGGCGTGGGCCGCGTCATAGAACACGGGTAGACCGTGCGTCTCGGACACGGCGCCGATGCGGTCGGTGTCGCAGACCCGGCCCCACAGATGCACGCCCAGGACCGCCGACGTGCGAGGAGTCACCAGCACGCCGATGAGGTCGGGGTCGATCTGCCGGGTGACCGGGTCGATGTCGCAGAAGCGGGGGTCGAGTCCGAGCCAGCGGGCCGCGTGGGCCGTCGCGATGAAGGTCATGGAGGGCATGATGATCTCGCCGGTGAGTCCCAGCGCGCGAATGACCAACTGGAGACCGACCGTGCCGCTGGAGACGGCGACGCAGTGTTTGACGGAAACGAGATCGGCTATTCGTTCCTCGAGTGCCCGGCACAGCGGCCCGTCATTGGTCAGCCATTGGCGGTCGAGCGCCAGACCCAATCGGCGGAACAGGTCCTCGCGGTTGATATTCGTCGGGCGGCCGACATAGATTGGATCATCGAACTCCGGTTCTCCGCCCAAGAGTGCCAGATCTCCCAATGAATTCTTCACGCGTCCCCCAATTGCCTGCTCGTGTCTTCTGAGTGCGAGGTTCGTGCGTATGTATGCCGATGGCCATGTCGATGTTTATGACCTTGTCTACGAAGGTCGCGGAAAGGATTACCGGAAGGAGGTGGATCAGGTTCTCGGCCTGGTGCGGGAGCGCGCAGGGGCCCCGGACTCCCTCCTGGACGTGGCCTGCGGTACCGGCGGGCACCTCCGGTACTTCGCCGAACAGGTTCGCCTGGTCGAGGGCCTGGAGATTTCTCCGTCCATGATCGCCGCCGCGCGACGGCGCCTGTCCGGGATCCAGGTGCATCATGGAGATATGAAGGGCTTCGATCTGGGAAGAAGCTATTCCACGGTGGTGTGCATGTTCAGCTCCATCGGGCACCTCCGCGACACCGGGGAACTCGGCGCCGCCTTGAAGGCGTTCGCCCGGCACGTCGTACCGGGGGGAACGGTGGTCATCGAGCCCTGGTGGTTCCCCGAGGACTTCATCGACGGATATATTGCCGCGGATGTCGTGCGGGATGGGGACAGAGTGGTGTCCCGCGTCTCTCATTCGGTGGAGCGGAATGGTTTCACCTTCATGGAGATACACTTTCTGATGGCTGGTCCGGATACCGGTGTCCGTCATTCCGTGGACCGTCAGGAGATCCGGCTCTTCCGCAGGACGGAATATGAGGCGGCCTTCGCCGAGGCGGGTCTGGGCTGCGAGTTCCTGGCAGACCTCCCTTCCAGGAGGGGGGTGTTCATCGGGACCCGCTGACGGTGCGGGTGCCCGGGAGGACCCGGGCACCCGCGGTGGAGGGCGCGCCTTTGGGGCACGCCCTCCGGCAGTCAAGGCGCCGGTTCGCGGGTACCGTCACCGCGCCCCGTGCTGCGGGGAGGAGCCGCGGATCGGGTCAGCAGGCCCAGGGGCAGGCGCCGCTGACGGGGTCGAGGGTGACGGAGTCGCAGCAGCCGAACGACCACAGCGTCTCGGTCTCCATACCGCCGGCCTGCGTCAGCATGTCGTCGGGCAGCTCGATGACGCCGGACGGGTGCTGCGGGGCGTCGACCAGCGACTCCCGGTACTCCGGATCCTTCCAGGCGCGAATGATGTGCGTCTTGGTCATGTCCTCCACTTTCTTCCCGGGGGTTGACCGTGGGACGGAAACCCGCCCACGTCATAGGGCCCGCGTCATGCGGACGGCTCGCGCCCGGCCGCCGGCGGCGGGGCGAGCATGAGCACGGATGGCACGAGGTCGGGTTCGGCCAGCCGCAGGAGGCCGTGACAGATGCCCGCGAGCCCGGTCATGAGGCCCGGCGTCTCCACCGCGCCGGGTGAGCCGCACATCCACCCCCGTCCGGCCGTCTCCTGCAGCAGGCCCGAGGCGAGTTCGAGGACCTGTCCACGGAGGTCGGGGCGGTCGAGGACGGCGGCGGCGGTGCTGAGGAAGTCGAGGTTGCCGAGGGAGCCGTGGCAGAGGGAGTCGTCGCGCAGCAGGTTCTGGCTCAGGGTGGTGCGTACCGCGATCTCGAGTTCGCCCTGTGCTGTCTCCTCGCACAGGCGCCCTCGCAGCGCTGTCGCGCGGGCCAGCCCCACTCCTGGGGCCCCGTGGCACCAGGCGGTCATGTAGGGAGGCTCACCCCGTCCGGCCACGGCCTGCGGCTGCTGCTCCTCCCGCAGGTCGGGCCAGTTGCCGGCGGCGGGAGAGAAGAGGCTGCGCTCATAGTCCATGGCCTGCTCCGCCGCGCGGGCGTAGGTCTCGGCCCCGGTCGTCGTATACAGGCGGATCAAGGCGTGAGCCACGCCGCTGGCGCCGTGCGAGAACCCGGCCAGAGGCGTGCTCCCGAAGCGGGGGGTGCGCCAGGCGAGGCCCCGCTCCATCGGCGTGGCGTGGGCGAGCAGGTGGTCGCCGCACTTGCGGGCGTGGCTCAGGACGTTCTCGTCCTCCGTGTGCTCGTACAGGCTGAGGAGCACGCACAGGAGTCCGGCAGTCCCGCTGAGGACGTCATAACGAGTGTCGGCGCCGATACCGCCCGCCAGGATCTCGGCCGTCTCCAAGGCCTGGTCGGTCAGCGACGGATCGTCCCACAGCGCGCCGAGGTGGGTGAGCGTGTAGACCGCGCCGGGACCGCCGTGGAAGGCGCCGAGGTTCTCCCGCAGCGTCGTACCGTGGTCGTGGCCGGCGCTCTCGGCGAGGTGACGCGACAGGTGCTCCACCGTGCGCCGCGCCAGCCCTGTAGAGGACGAATCGCCGGTCAGGGCTCCTAGGTGGCCCAGGGCGAGGGCGATGCCCCACTGGCCGAAGTACAGGTCGTTGCCTGCGGGGCCGAGCGCCCACGAGCGCTGGTTGACGAGGTTGAGGCTGACCCAGTCCACCGCGTCCTCTGACCGCAGGGAGAGTTCCGCCAGCCGGTCACCGATGGCCGTGGCCGCGGAGAGGAGCTGTTCCCTGGTGGCGGGCCGCCCGGCCGGGCTCAGCCGCCTGACCGGCGCGGCCGGCTCGGGCTCTGCGGACAGGGCCGTGAACGAGGCCCGGATGAACCAGACCTGACGGGCCAGATCCTCCTCGCCCATCCCGCGGACGCGGTCCTGCACGGAGGCCATCACCGGGCGGTCCAGGAGGTCGGGGAAGACGATGCCGTCCGCGTCCCAGACGTGCCCCGTGGAAGGGCGCATGGTGAACAGGGGGATGTCGCCGCGCGTCAGGTCGCGGTGCTCCGACGCGCACACGGCGGATCGCACGGAGTCGCGCTCCCTCGGGATCCACAGGTGGTCGAAGAGCCGGTCGCGGTCCAGGGCGTCGCGCAGCACGTCCGGGTGGTAGCTCTCGACCAGGCTCAGCGCGTATGTCGCCGTCGGGCGTAGGATGAGACGGACTTTGTCGTTCCCGAAGCGCCGGACCGGTCCTTCCGGAGCCAGCAGCTCCTCCCGAGCTGCCGCGAGGAGCCGGTACGCCGAGGTGAACCCGTCGACGACCTCCTCCAGATGGGCGGAGGCGTCCACCGTCGCGCCGGAGAGACGGGGCCGGTTCGCGCCGGTGTCCTTGATGACCTGTCGGCCCCGCTCCAGGCGCATCTCGTCGGAACCCTGGTCCACCCAGTAGGGCACGGCGTACGGGGTCCACTGCCCCACGGGCCCGCCCAGCCCGCTGGTCTCGGTCCCGGCGTCCTCGTCGTCCCCGGCGAAGTACTTGCGGCGGGGGAGCAGGCCGGTCTCCATAACCGACTCGCCGATCGCCGTGTTCGCCAGCGCGACCCCCCGGGCACCGATCGTCCAGTGATTGGGGTGGAAGAGCGTCTCCAGGTCCACGAGGACCGGATGGGGTCCGGCGGCGATGATGTTCTCGAAGTGCACGTCCACCGCGTGAAGGACATGGAGAAGGCACAGGAGCACGCCTTGGCGGCGGTAGAAGTCCCGTACTTCGTCCGGGGACTCGCACGGCCGGCTCTCGACGAACTCCATCCACCCGTGGTCGCCCGCGTCGACCATGCCCAACGTCCGGAGCTGGGGCGTCCCGCCGCGCCGGTTGACCCACTCCAGCAGTTGCTGGAAGTGAGCATCCACGGACAGAGACCGGGGTTTGTAGACGATTCGGAAGCCGGAGTCGAAGCGCAGCAGGCTGACGCTGCGCCCGCCCCCGTGCCTGTCACCCAGCCCCGGCGTGACCTCGGTCAGGACGGAGGTGCTCTCCGGCACCGGCAGACGTGCGCGAATTTCGGCCCAGTCCCGGGCCAGGTCCGTCAGCAGGGACAGGCAGTGCCGGACCCACTGGTCCACCCGCTCGGTGATAAGGCGCGCGAGTACCGGATACTCGGTCAGCAGGCCGCGCGCGCGTTCGCGATCCCCGAGCGAGCGGGTGAACTGCTCGAAACGCCCCTGCGCGGTCTCGGCGGTGAGCGTGCCCTCCAACCGGGCGACGTTCAGCTCGAGTACGGCGGTGCGTCCCATGAGCTGGTCCAACTCTCTGTACAGCGGGACCGTCAGGCTCCGCTCGACGGACTCCACGTCGATCCGGAGCGGAAATCCTTCGGCTATGCGCGCGGTCCCCCGCCGCAGGCGCGCCACGCCGCGCTCGACCAGGGGGCGGGCCAGCGTGAGGAAGTTCTCCGCGTGAGGAGCCACCGCAACGGCCGGTGCGGGCGCGTCCCCCTCGGGGCGCGGGGAGAATGCCGCGTCCAGCTCCGCCTGCCAGGGCAATGCCCGCCCGATCCTGGCGGCCAGTGTCCGCGGAGCCTCTTCGAGGAGCCGGGGCAGGTCGCCGGCGGTCAGGCCGAGCGCGGCCAGGCGCTCGTCGAGCACCTTTCCGTCCTCACGGAAGGGAGGCTGAGCACACCACTTCTTGTACTTGCTCAGGGTGCGCTCGGAGAAATCGTTCGTGTCGAAGGAAGGCGTCGCCGCGGGGGCCGTACGGAGCCGGGCCCTTTCCCACAGAGTCAGGGCGGGCCACCAGCCGGCCTCCCCCGAGGAGGGCGCGGACGGGGTCCCCGGCTCCTGATGGCTCATTCTCGACATGACCTTTCCTTGTCGGACGTCGTCCGGTTCACCGCGGTACGGCGGTCGTGAACACTTGCAGGGACCGTAGGACGGCGCGCTGGAATCCCTGTCATTGCCCGGATGGAATCTCGATGGAATCTCGATGGAATCGGCCGCGAGGTGGCGGCCGGATCGAGTAATCCATTTTCCGCTACTGCTGCTTCCAGTAGTGCCCCAGGGCACAAGGGTGGCCCGCCGGCAGGAGCTTGGGTATGATGATCTAGTTTGTTATCAATGCTCAAGTCGATATATCGGCTGGAGGTATTGCTGGGTGAATGAACTCAATTCAAAAGCCATAGAAGTGGCGGGCCTCGTCTGTCGGTACGGAGATTTCGAAGCCGTTTCTGGACTTTCCTTCCAAGTGGGGGCCGGTGAGCTGTTCTCCCTGCTGGGGACCAACGGAGCGGGCAAGACGACCACCATCGAGACCCTCGAAGGGTTCATGCGGCCCAGCGGCGGCACCGTCTCGGTACTCGGTGTCGACCCTTATGGTCGCCCCTCGCGTCTGCGCGCGCAGACCAACGCCGTTCTCCAACACAGCGGCACCTTCGCAGAACTCAGGGTTGATGAGACCGTGGACCTGGCCCGGGGGCTGTGCGCCCGCCCGCGGGAGCGGGAGGCGGTACTGAAGCAGGTCGGCCTGTCCCATCGTCATGACGTCCGGGTACGGGGCCTGTCCGGCGGGGAGAAACGGCGGCTGGACCTGGCGCTGGCCATCGTCACCCGGCCCCGGGTGCTGTTCCTTGACGAGCCGACCACGGGCATGGACGCCGAGGGCAGGCAGCACGTGTGGCAGGTGCTCTCCGACGTTCTTCAGGAGGGCACGACCATCCTGCTCACCACCCACTACCTGGAGGAGGCCGAGCGGCTCTCCGACCGCCTCGCCATCATGCACGCCGGTCGGACCCGGGTCGAAGGGACCGTGGAAGAGGTCCTGTCCCAATGGGGGGATCACATCGAGTTCGTGCTGCCCGACGGTCTCGACTCCGGCGGGCTGCCCGACGTGGAGGGCACCTCCCGGGAGGTCGTGGAGCACCGGGGGGACACCAGAGTGGTGTACACGGTCGGCGGCGGCGGGAGCGCCGGCAAGATCGCGGCTCCGCGGAGGGAATGGGCCCATATCGTGTCCAAACGGCTTCTGGACTGGGCGGAGGAGCGAAACACGCGACTCATGAACCTCCGCGTGCGCAGCGCGTCGCTGGAGGACGTGTTCCTGGAGATCGCGAGCGAAAGGGAGACCGGTGGCCGGTGAGCGCGTCTCCGCCAGCGACATTCACGAGCGCGAGCAGAACTGGTGGAAGCAGGTCCTGCACCTGTCCCGGGCCGAGTTCATCCAGCTCAGGCGGGCCCGGATCACCCTGTTCTACCTGGCAGGCCTGCCCGTCCTGCTCGCCGTCATCTCCTTCAGCACCCAGGGCCTGTACACGGATTCGGGTGAGCACGTGGACGGCGGGGCGGCGAGCCTGTTCACCATGATGCCCGTGCTCGCGGCGACCATGGGGCTTCTGCACGTCTCCAACCTGTTCACGGTCCGCAGGGAACAGCACATCCTCAAGCGCCTGCGGGTCGGCGGAGCCGCCGCCAGCGCCATGTTCGCGGCCGTGTGCGTCCCCACGCTGGCCTTCGTCCTCACGGTGACGGCCATTCTCTGCGCCATCGGGATCGCGGCGGCCGGTCAGTTCCCCGCGGCGCCGGAACTGCTCCTTATCGCGGTCATCCTGTCGTCGGTGACCATGTCCCTGTTCGGGATCTGGATCACGCGGTACGCGCGGACCGCGGAGAGCATGCAGATGATCAGTTTCATTCCGCTGATCCTCCTGCTCTTCGGGAGCGGAGCCACACTGCCTCTGGAGTTCATGTCGGACCGGTTCGCGCAAGTGGTCTGGTTCAGCCCTCTCGCGCCCCTAGTGGACCTGTTCCGCTCCGCCTACTTCGGAGCCGACTTCTTCGGGGGCCGGATCACGCAGGTGCCGCCGCTGGACCGGGTGGAGCTCTGGACGGGTGCCCTCCCGGCACTGGGCGTCTCCCTGGCCTGGGCGCTCATCTCCTGCTACCTGGTCCGATCCGTACTCTGGACGGCCCGCCGGACATGAGCTCGGTCCCCTCCCCGGTGCGGCTGTCACCGGCGGTTCTCGCGTTCTGCCATCGACGCTCCACCTTCTTGCCATCCCCTTCCCACGGCTCCTGCATAAGGTCCGGAGGTGTCCCACCGGACCCCTGATGGAAAGTGGGAGGAAATGGCACGACGTACGAGGCCGGCGAAGGTGCGGGCCGTACGCCAGGCAGGCATGGCCGAATGCGGCGCAGCCTGCCTGGCCATGGTCCTGACCGCGCACGGCAGGCACACCTCCCTCACCGAGTGCCGTGAACTCTTGGGCGTCGGGCGGGACGGTTCCAGCATGCGTGCCATCGCCGTGGCCGCACGCGGACTGGGGATGCGCGTGCGCGCCCTGCGGCTGCGGGTGGCGAACCTGCGCGAGGTGGCGCTGCCCGTCGTCGGGCACTGGGGCGACGCCCACTACATGGTGATCGAGCAGGTGACCCGCGACCGGGTCCATGTCGTCGATCCGAGCGCGGGGCGCCGACGGCTCACCTGGGAGGAAGCCGACCGCGGGCTCTCCGGCGTCGTCCTGGAGATGGTGCCGGGACCCGGCTTCCGCAGGCGGAGACCATACCTGGGCGACCGGCTGCGTTTTCTCCGAACCGCCATGAGCGGCGCAGGGCTTCCCCTGGCCGGGGCCGTCCTCCTCGCCCTCCTCCTGCACGGCGCACTCATCGGCGCGGTGATGGCGGTGAGCGCCTTCGTCCGCGAGCGGGTGGCCGGGACGGGGGATCCGGCCCTCGCGGTCCAGGCCGCCGCGTGGGCGATCGTTGCCCAGGCCTGCGCTCTCGCCCGTCGCCGGTGCCTGACCTCGATGACGCTGAGGATGCAGTCACGGCTGTCGGAGCGATTGTTCGAGCACATCCTGCACCTGCCTTTCCGCTACTTCGAGGCCAACTCGGCAGCGGAACTCTCCACTCGCGCGTCGGCAGGAGTGGCTCTGCGACAGATACTGGGGCATCCCCTGCCGGCGCTGGTCCTGGACCTCGCGATCGGCTGTTCCTACCTGGCGGCCCTCATCGTCGCCGCGCCGACCTTCGCCGCCCCCGCCCTAGTGGTGATCCTGATCGGCGCGCTCCTCCTGGCGTGCACTGCCCGGCCCATCCGCGAAGCGTCGCAGCGGGCGACGGCGGCGCAGGCGGAGGTTTACTCCGCCATCCTCCACACCTTCCGGGGCATCGCGACGATCAAGGGCATGGGGCGGGAGAAGGACCTCCTGAACGAGCTGGCTGCCCCCGTCGCGAGGCAGGAGTCGACCGGCCGCCACCACTCCACCCTCGACGCTCGTGTCGACGCCGGCGTCTGGTTGCTGCGGGCGGGCGGCATCGCGGCCCTCGCGCTCGTCGTCTGGGAAGCGGTGACCGCCCGGGATGGCAGTGCGGAGACGGCGGTCCTGTACGGAGCCGCGTCCCTCTTCTGCATGGAGACAGCCGCGCGAATCGCCGCCCAAGTACGCAGGCTCCCCATGGCCGCGCACTACGTCGCCCAAGCCGAGGCCGTGCTCCGCGAACCCACCGAACGGCCGTCCCAGCCGCTCGCCTCGGTCGCTCCCGTGGCGGGCAGCGTGGAACTGCGGGATGTCTCCTTCCGCTACTCCGACAACAGCGACTGGAGTCTGCGAGACGTCGCCCTCCGCTTCCCCGCAGGAGGCAAGATCGGCATTGTCGGCGCCACAGGCTCGGGCAAGAGCACCCTCGCCAAGCTGATCCTCGGGCTGCACACGCCGACGGTGGGAAGCGTCCTCATCGACGGCCACCCCCTGGACGCCGTCGAGCCGGCAGTGTTCCGCGGCGGGTTCGGCTTTGTCCCGCAGGAGCCGAGGATCTTCACCGGCACCGTACGGAGCAACATCGCCATGGGCCGCTCGGACGTCCCGCAGGAAGAGATCGAGCGCGCCGCCCGCCGCGCCCAGCTCCACGACGAGATCGCCGCCATGCCCCTCGGGTACGACACCCCCCTTTCCGAGGAGGGCGCCTGGTTCTCCGGCGGTCAGCTCCAGCGGCTGACCATCGCCCGTGCGCTCCTGCGCGAGCCACCCCTGATCGTCCTCGACGAGGCCACCAGTCATCTCGACGCCATCACCGAGGCGCGGCTGGACCGGGCGCTCGCGGACATGAACTGCACCCGCGTGGTCATCGCCCACCGCATGAACACGGTGCGGGACGCGGACCTCATCGTCGTCCTCAACCGGGGACGTGTCATCGAACACGGCACCCATGAGGAACTGCTGGCGCTGGGCGGAAGCTACAGCGCGCTCACGGGGGCGGCTGCGATGAGCACCACGATCTGACGCCCGCCCCTCACCGGACACCGAGCGGAGAATAACCTGTGACTGATTTCGTGCTCGACACGACCAACCCCCAATGGTTTCTGGCTCGCTCCCTGACCGAGCGGCTGGGGGCGCAGGGACGCCCTCTGGACACGGATCTCACGATCGGAAGAACCCGTCTCGATCTCTGGCGCCAGGAGAGGCTGAGTTTTCTGCGCGACGAGGGCCACCTCGCCGACTACATCGAGCGCAAGGGTACCGACCGGGAGGGACTTGTGGCCGTCCTGGGCGAGACGGCGGAGAGCGTACGCCGACGCCTTCCCGCCGTCCCCGGTTACGTGGAATACATACGGGACGCCCTGGAGCACCCGTTCGCCCAGGAGAAACACGACGGGGCAGGCCATCGGTTCAGCTCCGTGCTCAGGCCGTTCTTCCACAAGGCGGCTGCGGAGCTGCGTGCCGCGATCACGGCGCTGGACCCGGCGGACTCCGGGATCGATACCGGCCGTCTGGCCGACCGCCTCGCGGAACCGCCGCTGGAAGCCCTGGACATCCTGGTCGGCCGCGCCCTGGCACTGGAGATCAACATCGCCCGCATTGAGGGGCGGCTGCGGCGCGACAATCCCCACGAGCGCTATCACGAGTTCATGGACTCGCTGTCGGACCCCCGGAACCTGACCGCCTTCCTGGCCGACTACCCGGTTCTGGCCGCCGACGTCGTCGCCCTCCTGCGCAACTGGGTCCGGGCGAGACTGGAGCTCGCCGAACGCCTGATAGCCGACCTCCCCGCGATCAGGGAGAAACTCGGCCCCCTGGAAGAGCCGGGCCAGCCGTCCGAGATCGACCTCGGCGCGGGCGACCTGCACGCGGGAGGCCGCTCGGTCGCCCGGCTGACCTTCGAAGGAGGGCAGCGTGTCGTGTACAAGCCCCGGTCGTTGGGCGCGGAGCGGCATTTCCAGGACGTCCTGCGCTGGTTCAACGACCGGGGCCTGCAGCCGACCCTGCGCACGCTGTGGGTCCTGGACAGGGGCGAGTACGGCTGGGTGGAGTTCGTCTCTCCGCAGGAGTGCGAGGACGGCGCCGCCCTCGGCCGCTTCTACACAAGAATGGGCGCCTTCCTGCTGGTCCTGCACACGCTCGGGGCCTCGGACATGCACTTCGAGAACATCATCGCAGCTGGGGAGCACCCGGTGATGATCGACCTAGAGGCCCTCTTCCACGTCTTGGTCAAGGACGCCCCCTTGGACGCCGCCGGTCGCTCCCAGGGGGCGGCCGACCTCATGCACTCTTCCGTGCTCGGTGTGGGCCTGCTTCCCTCCCCGAACTTCAGGGTCGAGGACGACGAGATCGTCTGGAACGACTTCGGCGGCGTCAGCGACATCGGGACCCAGCTGACGTCGAGGAAGGTGATGGGGTGGGACCGCTTCGGCACGGACGAGATCCGCATGACCCGGCGCCGGATCCAGCAGAGCGAGTCCCAGAACATGCCGCGGGTGGGCGACAGGAAGGCCAACGCGTACGAGTTCCGCGATGACATTCTGGCCGGCTACCGCGGCGCGTACCGGATCCTCCAGGGCCACCGCGCCGACTTCCTACGGGAAGACGGGCCTCTCGAAGCCTTCGCCGGCGACGAGGTGCGGATGATCCTGCGGCCGACCCAGCTCTACTACACCTTGCTGACCGAGAGCTGGCACCCGGACTACCAGCAGGACGCCCTGGACAGGGACAACTTCCTCGACGCGCTGTGGTCCGGGTATCCGGACCTGCCGCAGCGGGACGCCGTGATCGGCTCCGAGGTGGAGCAGATCCGGGCGGGCGACATTCCGATCTTCCACTCCAGGCCGGGCACGAGGGACCTGTACGCCCAGGGGCGCCTGCTCGTCCCCGGCATGTTCGACCGCAGCGGGCTCCAGCGCTCCCGCGAGCGGGTCGAGGGCATGTCCCACGCCCACCGTGAACAGCAGAGCTGGTTCATCGACGCGGCACTCGCCGCGCACGCCATGAGCGGATCCCACGGCTCCTCCCCGGCCAGGCACGGCCATGCGCACTCCCTTCCCCCGGCCACCGGGCCCGCCACGAAGGACGTGCTCCTGGCCGAGGCCGCCGAGGTCGGTGACCGCCTCGTGAAGACCGCCATCCAGCAGGAGGGGCGTATCACGTGGCTGGGGCTGAACCTGGTCGATGAACAGGTGTGGCAGGTCAATCCGGTCCAGATCGGCCTCTTCGACGGTCTGAGCGGGATTGCCCTCTTCCTTGGGTACCTGGGGCATGTCAGCGGTGAGGACGCGTACCGCGAGGTGGCGGCGAAGGCGGCGGCGATGATCGTCGACGAGCTCGAGGACCTCGACCAGTCCATCGACGTGCACGTGACCATGAGCGGCATCGGCGCCTTCGGCGCTCTTGGCGGATCGGTCTACGCTCTGAGCCACCTGGGGCACCTGTGGAACGACGGCCTCCTGCTGGAGCGGGCCGCGTCCGTGGTGCCGTACATGGCCGAGCGCATCGATGGCGATCTGTCGTTGGACGTCATCAGCGGTTGCGCGGGCGGCATCCTGGCCTTGCTCTCCCTGGACACGGTCGCACCCGGTTCCGGGGCTCTGGCCGTCGCGGAGAAGATGGGACGCCGGCTGGCTGACCGTGCCGTGGAGTGCCGGGGCGGCAAGGGATGGGTGACCACCGTCAGCGCCGAACCGTTGGCCGGGTTCTCCCACGGGGCGTCCGGCATCGCGGTGGCCCTGGCCCGGCTCGACCGGGCCCGAGGAACGGACGAGTACCGCTCCCTGGTGCTGTCGGCTCTCAAGTCCGAGTCGGCACTCTTCGACCAGGGCGTGGGCAACTGGGCGGACCTGCGGGACGACACGCCTCAAGGGGATTTCATGGTGGCATGGTGCCACGGGGCTAACGGGGTGGGCCTGGCCCGCGACGACCTGCGCGGCTACTGCGCCGATGAGGACCTGCGAGAGGACATCGAGCGCGCCGTCCGCGCCGTCGAGGCGACCTGGAGCGGGGTGGGGACCGGCAGGGGCTTCGGCAACCACAGCATCTGCCACGGCGATCTAGGCAACCTGGAGCTGCTGGTCCGTGCGGCGGGGACTCAGGAGGCGCGTGAACGCGTGCGGGTCCTGCTGGCCGATGTCCTCGTCGCCAAGGAGCACCTGGGCTGGCGATGCGGGGTGCCCTTGGGCGTGGAGACCCCGGGGCTGATGCCGGGGCTCGCCGGTATAGGCCATGCGCTCATGAGATTCGCCGAGCCCAGTCTCGTCCCCTCGGTCCTTCTCCTGGAGGCCCCACCGCAAAAGGCGTGAACGCCGGACGCCCATCCTTCTCCATGGGGATTTCATCGTCCTTCCACTGGAGAACAATGCGGGGCCAATATGGTTTCTTCAGTCAAGGCGTCGGTTTGCTGTAAATATCCCACTCGTAGTGATGAAGGGAAACAACGGTATGAACATCGCCAAGGCCTGGAAGAACCCCCTGTACCGGGCTTCTCTCACCGAGAAGCAGCGCAACTCCCTGCCCGAGCACCCGGCGGGCGGCATCGCCATTCCGGACGCCGAATTGGACGGTATCAACGGCGGAACCACCATCCCCTGCAGCGTGACCGTCGTCACCGCCGCCGTCTGCAACACCCTGTCCGACACCGTCTGCCATGGCTCCTGCGGCTCCTGGTCGGTCGGCTGCTGCTGATCTTCTGATCGGCGTTCGCTGAGGTGGTGCCCGCGGTCTTCGGGCGTCACACGAGGGGTGCCCCGCATGGTGGCGGGGCACCCCTTTCCTTTTGTGCGCGGAATGCGTGTCAGTTCTTCTTCCGGGACCTCGCGCTCAGCGCCACAGAGATGGCTATGCCGAGTACGAGCCCGATGGCCATTCCGGAGAAGACATTGTCCATGGCGATTCCGACGGCGCTTCCGAAGAGGAAGCCGAGAATGATGGGCGACCACGTTGACGAGGAATTGCTTTTCAAATCAGCTCCTTTTTCATTGCTTGCCCATCACTGTACCCAAGAAATGGTTAACTCGTGCGTCTGTGGCGTCCCAATCGTCAAGCGAGAGGTCAAGGCCGCTTATGAGAATCCTCGTCACCGGCGGAGCCGGGTTCATAGGCTCGCACTTCGTGCGCACCACATGCGAGGCGCGTGTCACCGTGCTGGACCGCCTCACGTATGCGGCGGACCCGGCCAATCTGGATGGGGCGCCGCACGACTTCGTCCAGGGCGACATCTGCGACGCCGCCCTCCTGGCCGACGTGGTGCCCGGGCACGACCTGGTGGTCAACTTCGCGGCCGAATCGCACGTCGACCGCTCGATCGAGGGAGCCGCCGAGTTCGTCCGGACGAATGTGCTCGGCACCGAGACACTGATGCGCGCCTGCCTCGACGCGGGCGTCCCGCGGATCGTGCACGTCTCCACCGACGAGGTTTACGGCACCATCGACACCGGCTCGTGGACCGAGGACGCCCCGCTAGCGCCGCGCTCGCCATATGCGGCCGCGAAGGCCGGCGGAGACGTGATCGCCAGGGCGTACGCGATCACTCACGGCCTGCCGGTCCTCATTACCCGGTGCGGCAACAACTACGGCTCCCGCCAGCACCCGGAGAAGGTCATCCCGCTGTTCGTCACCAATCTGCTCGAGGGTAGGAAGATCCCTCTCTACGGAGACGGCGGCAATATCCGCGACTGGATCCACGTCGACGACCACTGCCGCGCCATCCGCCTGGTCGCCGAGCGCGGCGAGCCCGGCGAGGTCTACCACGTCGCGGGCACCGCCGAGCTGACCAACCTGGAACTGGCCCGGCACCTGCTGGAGGCGGTGGGCGCTGACTGGAGCATGGTCGAGGGGGTCCCCGACCGCAAGGGGCACGACCGCCGCTACTCTCTCGACGACACCAAACTGCGCGCGCTCGGTTACCGGCCGCTGACCGGACTCGACGAGGGTCTCGCCGCGACCGTCCGCTGGTACGAGGACAACCCGTCCTGGTGGAAGCCCAAGCGCGCCACTCGCTAGTTGTACTGACCACAGAGATTAGGAACGGCGGCACGGGCGGATGTTTTTGGAATGAGGGCCGGTCTTCCGGCTCGGTGTGATTGCGACATCAACACCGAGCCAGTGGAGACCCTCGTGTCCCACCGTAACGCCCCCTTGAGCGGAACCGGCCGGCTTTGCCTCGCCCGATGTGTCGTCGATGACGGCTGGCCGCTGCGGCGCGCCGCCGAACGCCTCCAGGTAGCGGTCACGACCGCTCGGCGATGGGCCGAGCGGTACCGGCAGCAGGGGGCGGCCGGGATGGGCGATCGCTCCTGCCGTCTTCACATCAGCGTGCGGCGGCTGCCAGTGCGAACCGAGCGGCGCATTGTCAAAGTGCATCTGCTGCGCCGATGGGGCCCTGCCCGTATCGCCTACCTGCTGGGGCTCAGTCCCTTCACCGTGCACCGGGTGCTGGTGCGCTACCGGCTGGCCCGCCTGAGTCACCTGAACCGGGCCACTGGTCGCGCCGTCCGCCGCTACGAGCGCACCGCCCCCGGCGAGCTGGTGCACGTGGACATCAAGAAGCTGGGCAACATCGGGACCATTCGCCGCTGGGTCGGCCTGATCGGGAAACGGGGCGGCAGGATCCGGGGCGGGACGTCGACGTCGAGTTGCCGGACTTTCCGGCCGCGCTGCCGCCAGAGGTGGGAAGGGCGCTGCTCTGGCTCGTGCTGGAGATGAGTCGCCTGCCGTGCGACGACCGTATGCCGGGGTCGGACGGGCCTCCCGCCTAGTCACATGTCGCCTGCTCAGGGCTCCCAATCACGGCCGGTCTCCGTAGTCTTCGCGTCGTTCGCGGGCCGGGGACCGGCCGCTGTTCTCTTCATCACGATCGGAGGTGGCACATGACGTTGGGCATAGGCGCCGCTGCCGTCCCGGCAGACGATCTCCACAGCGGGGCGGTCGCGCAGCCAGGCGGCGAGGGCATCGGATGACCGCTCGGGCAGCACGTCGACTGGCCGGCTGGTGGTGATGTCGATCAGGATCGTCCCGTAGGTGCGGCCGCGTCGCAGGGCGAAGTCGTCCACGCCCAGCACCTGGGGTCCTGCGTCGGGTTCGGAATCGGGAAGGGACCGGATCAGCCGGATCAACGTCATCCGGTTCACGGCGGCGGCCAGGCGGTGAGTGAGCCGGGCTCCGGCCCGGCCGCCCAGGGCCAGTGCGATCGTCTGCAGCAGCGTGCGGAGCGGGACGCTGTAGCGCCCGTAGCGGATGGTCAGCCCGGGCACCTGCTCGGCGAAGGTCTTCGCGGTGCAGTCGTCGTTGCCGCACCGAAACCGCCGTACCCGCAGGTGAAGTACCGTCTCCTGGCCGCCGACCGCGGTGTCGCATACCCGCCGCTCGTAGCTGCTGTGCACGTGTCGGGACGCCACACCGCACCTGGAACATGCCGCTTGCGACGTTCGGGTTCTGGCCCGGATCCGTACCGAGTTCCCCGACCGGCTCACCTGGCCGATCTGCAGGTTGGCAAGGTGGGGAAAGAGCACTGCGAGCAACTCGGGGATCGGCATCCAGCATGATCAGCAAGGCTGGCCGCCGACCGCAGGAAGATCACGAAATTAGTGCCAGAGCCAGTCTTCAAGATCCGGCGACAGCGTTCTACGGCAACCAGTTCGGCAACACCTTCGAACTGTTCAATCACTGCGGCATCCCGTTGTGGGTGCCGGAGGTCGGCGGGCCCATCGACCCGGCCAACGAGGGCCACGAGCTGGTCATGCTGATGTTCGGCGGGATCAGCAAGGGCGAGCGCATCCGCATCAAGATCCGGGTGCGGGCGACCATGGAGGCCCAGGCCAAGCTGGAAGGCCGGTTCCTGGGCGGGCGGCCTCCCTACGGCTATCGCCTCGCCGACGCCGGTCCCCATCCCAACCCGGGCAAGGCCGCCGACGGCAAGCGGCTACACCGCCTAGAACCAGACCCGGTGACCGCGCCGGTCGTTGTGCGGATCTTCCACGAATTCGTCGGCGGTGACGGGCGCAGGCGGGGCAAGGGCCTGCAACTGATCGCCGAAGGTCTGACCCGGGACGGCATCCCCTGTCCTTCGGCCTATGACGCGGCCCGAAACCGGCATCGCAGCGGAGTGGCGTGGGCGGGGTCGGCGGTCCGGGCGATCCTGCTCAACCCCCGCTACACCGGCCGACAGGTCTGGAACAGGCAGCACAAGCAGGAAGAACTGCTCGATGTTAACGACGTCACCCTAGGCCACACGACGAAATTGAAATGGAACCAGGTCGACAAGTGGGTCTGGTCGGAGAAGGTCGTCCATCAGCCCCTGATCGACGTCGAAACCTTCGAACGGGCGCAGTTGCTGCTGTCCACCCCGGGCAGGGCGGCCGGTGAGCGTAAGCCACGCACGACCCGGCGCGCCTACGTCTTCCGTGGCCTGCTGCGCTGCGGGGTGTGCGACCGGCGGATGGAGGGGACCTGGAACAACGACCGGGCGCACTATCGATGCAAGTACCCGGTGCAGTACGCGCTGGCGAACAAGATCGATCACCCGCGCACCGTGTACGTACGCGAAGACCACATCATGGCCGAACTCGATCCGTGGATCTGCCGGATTTTCTCCCCGGGCAACCTGCGGCGCACGGTGGAGGCCCTCGAACAGGCTCAGCGCAGCCAGGCGGACCTGGCTGCCATCGAGGCCGCCAGACGCACCATCGAGGACTGCGACCGGCGGATGTCGGCCTACCGCGCCACCCTCGACGCCGGAGGCGATCCCGGTGAAATCGCCGCCTGGATGACCGACACCCGCAAGCGGCGGACACAGGCCGAAGGCCGGCTACGCGACATCGAACGACGCACCGAATACGACGCCGAGCGGATCAACGAGATGATCGAACGTCTCGGCAACATGACCAAGGTGCTGAACTCGGCCGACCCCGCCGACAAGAACACCCTGGACACGCAGATGGGCATCCACCTGACCTATGACCCAGCCAAGCGGCTGGTGAAGGTCGAGGCGATGCCCACCATGTACCCAACTGTGTGTCCGAGGGGGGACTTGAACCCCCATGCCCCGCAAAGGGCACTAGCACCTCAAGCTAGCGCGTCTGCCTATTCCGCCACCCGGACGTGGTGCCTCACACGGGGACGTCTCTCCGTGTCGGCTGCTACAGGCTAGCACTTCCGCGGCAGTGCTTCATACCGCAAATCGGGGTTTGGGTCGGGGCGCGGGTGGGAGCGGGCGGGTGGAAACGGCAGGATGGATGGGCACAAGCCGCACGTCAGTGGAGGAGTCATGGTCGCGGTGGGGAACATGGAGGAAGAGGTCGTCGGGCTGTGCCGCGATCTGATTCGCATCGACAGTTCGAACGCGGGGGACAACGCGGGGCCGGGGGAGCGTGCGGCCGCCGAGTACGTGGCGGAGAAGCTCTCCGAGGTGGGGCTCGAGACGCGGATTCTGGAGAGCGACTCGCGGCGGGCCAACGTGATCGCGCGGATCGAGGGCACGGATCCCGGGCGGGACGCGCTGCTGCTGCACGGGCACCTCGACGTGGTGCCGTTCGACGCGGCGGACTGGAAGATTCACCCGCTGAGCGGGGAGGTCGCGGACGGGTGCGTCTGGGGGCGCGGCGCGGTCGACATGAAGGACATGGACGCCATGATCCTCGCGGTGGTGCGGCAGCGGCTGCGGGAGGGGCGGCGGCCGTCGCGGGACGTGGTGCTGGTGTTCACGGCCGATGAGGAGGCCGGGGGCGGGTACGGCGCGCGGTGGCTGGTGGACGAGCACCCGGAGGTCTTCGAGGGGTGCACCGAGGCGATCGGCGAGGTGGGCGGGTTCAGCGTCACCGTGTCCGAGGCGCAGCGGCTGTACCTGATCGAGGCGGCGGAGAAGGGCATCGGGTGGATGCGGCTCACCGCGCGCGGGCGGGCCGGGCACGGGTCGATGCTCAGCTCGGAGAACGCGGTGACCGAGGTCGCCGAGGCGGTCGCGCGGATCGGGCGGTACGAGTGGCCGATCCGGGTCACGCCCACCGTGCAGGGCTTCTTCCGCGAGGCGTTCGGCGTGGAGCTGACCGCCGAGGACGCCGAGGCGACCGTGGCGAAGCTGGGGCCGCTCGCCCGCATGGTCGGCGCGGTGCTGCGCAACACGGCCAACCCGACCATGCTGGAGGCCGGCTACAAGGCGAACGTCATCCCGCAGACCGCGACCGCGCACGTGGACGGGCGGTTCCTGCCCGGGTACGAGGAGGAGTTCTTCGCCACCATCGACGAGCTGCTCGGGCCGAACGTCACCCGGGAGTTCGTGCACCACGACATCGCGGTGGAGACGCCGTTCGAGGGGCCGCTGGTACGGGCCATGGCCGAGGCGCTGATCGCCGAGGACCCGGGCGCGCGGGTGGTGCCGTACACGCTGTCCGGCGGCACCGACCTGAAGTCGTTCAGCCGGCTCGGCATCCGCGGGTTCGGGTTCGCGCCGCTGCGGCTGCCCGCGGATCTGGACTTCTCCGGGATGTTCCATGGCGTGGACGAGAGGGTTCCGACCGATTCGCTCGCATTTGGGGTACGGGTGCTTGACCGATTCTTGGATCTCGCCTGACGAGAATCCCGGAAAAGCATTGCCATCACCCGGAGTGCTGCTAACGTAACTTTCCGTTGTAGGGGTGATTCACAACGGGTGCCTTCGCGTAAGCGGAGCGTGCCCGGGCGCTCGAGGAGGGTCGCGTGGCACGCACGCAGTCACAGCAGGGCGTTTCGGCGCCCGACGTGCTGCCGTGCGTGCCCGTGGCCGTTCCCGGTGACGGGGTGCCCGAGGCGGGGAGCGGCCGGATGGTGCGGTCCGGCGCTGCTTCCCGCCTCGGGCGTCTGCTCGCTCTCTGCGTGCTGCTCGTCGCCGGCTGGGCCCTGGGCGTGCTCCTTGGTTGGGCCGGTGCCGCCCCCGCGGCCGCGGACGCACGCGTTGCCGCACACCATCCGGCGGTCGTTCCTCCGGCGGGGGTCGCCTCGCCCAAGGCGGACGCGTACTCCGCGAGTCTCGACGGCTCCGTACGAGCCGACGAGGGCGCGGGGCGCGACTCCGCACGGGCCGGTGACCGCGCGGGAGCGGACCTCTCCAGGACGCGTGTGCCGAACGGCGATCGCCGTTCCGTGGACGATCACACCCCGCGACGCGCAGCGGTTCACGGCGCTCCCGCCGGGACCGCCTCCCCCGGCATCGCCACGATGAACGCAGAGGCGATGGCCGGGCGTGGCGTGGACGGGCTCACGAGCCAGTACGCGCCCGGTTTCCCCGCACCTTCCACCGCCGAATACAAGGCGGGCGCCAATGGTCTGGCGCCGCAGCCCGGTGGCGGTTCCGGTCCGTTCGGGCCGGGTCTCGGGGACGTCGTGCGATCCATCATCGATCCACGGCTGATGGTCCTGCCCGCCCCTCCGGCGGCGGTCCTTCCCCCTGTCGTCCGTACAGCGGCGGACGATCCTTCGTTCTCTCCTGACTGATCTCGCCAAGGTGACGGCCCTGCCCGCGTCTCGGGTACGGCCGACGGCGGAGCGCGCTCTTCTCCCGGAATCTCCACGCGTCGCTCCGCGCGAGTGATCCGTCTCATCTCCCGTTTCATCTCTCGCGACGGCCCAGGGCTCCGCTGTGCGGTTGTCCCCATCCGCCTGGCCCGGCCGTGTTTCGCGAGCCGTCAGTTATCCCCCTTTAGAAATCGCAAGGAGCGTCATTATGCGAACCTGGGCGAAGGGCTCCAGGCCGGCCGCGTTGCTCGCCGTCGGCGTCATGGCCTTCACCGGCAACGGCGCGGCACTCGCCGACACCGACGGCGGCCACTCCATCGGCGGCGGCAACCAGGTCGCCGCGCCCATCACCCTCCCCGTCGACATCAGCGGCAACGCGATCGGCGTGCTCGGCAAGGCCGAGGGGCAGTCCCGCGGCGGCGCGTTCGCCGAGGGCGGCTCCGGCGGCGTGGGCGGCAACCGCACCGACGGGCACGGCAGCGTGCTGGGCGGTAACCAGGTGACCGCGCCGGTCACCGCTCCGATCAACGCCTGCGGCACCGCAATCGCGGTGCTCGGCAACGCGCAGGCGGACTGCGAGGGCGGCGCCCGGGCGGTCCGCGGCGGCTCCGGCGGCTCCGGCGGCGCGGGCGGCAACCGCACCGACGGGCGCAGCAGCGTGGGCGGCGGCAACCAGGTGACCGCGCCGGTCACCGCTCCGATCAACGCCTGCGGCAACACCATCGCGATCTTCGGCGAGGCGGTCGCCGGGTGCAAGGGCGGCTCGCAGGCCGCCAGCGGAGGCGGCGGCGGCCGGGGCGGCGCCGGGGGCAACCGGACCTCGGGCACGTCCTCGGTCCTCGGCGGCACCCAGGCGGTCGCGCCGATCACCGCGCCGGTGAACCTCTGCGGCAACTCGGCCGCCGCGGTCGGCCGGGCGTTCTCCGGCTGCACCGGGGGCGCCAAGGCCAAGGAGGCCGGGCACAAGAACGGCAAGCGTCCCCAGGGCGCGGGCGGCAACGACACCGACGGGCGGTTCGGCGCGGGCAGCGGCAACCAGGTGATCGCGCCGATCGCCGCCCCGGTGAACCTCTGCGGCAACGCCGTGGGCAACGCCGCCGCGGCCTGCGAGGGCGGCGCGACCGTCGCCCGCGGCGCGGGCGGCCAGGGCGCGGGCGGCAACACCACCTCCGGGCGGTCCGGCGTGCTCTCCGGCACGCAGGCCGTCGCGCCGATCACGGCGCCGGCGAACGTGTGCGGCAACACCGTCGGCCTCGTGGGCAAGGCGTTCGCCGGATGCCCGGGCGGGGCGAAGGTCGCGGGCGGGGCCGGCGGCCGGGGTGCGGGCGGCAACCGGACCGACGGCCGGCACGGAGTGCTCTCCGGCACGCAGGCCGTCGCGCCGATCACCGCCCCGGTGAACGTGTGCGGCAACTCCGCCGCCGTCCTGGGCGAGGGCGAGACCGCCTGCAAGGGCGGCGCCAAGGTCGCCGGCGACCTGCACAGCGGGGTCGGCGGCAACAGGACCTCGGGGCGGTCCGGGGTGCTCGCGGGCACGCAGGCGGTCGCGCCGATCGTCGCCCCGGCGAACGTCTGCGGCAACTCCGCCGCGGTCCTCGGCGACGCCGCCGCGGGCTGCCTGGGCAGCGCCAAGGCGGGCGGCGGCAACGGGCACGGCTACGGCCGGCCGGGCGGCGGCCACGGCGGTTGGCACGGTGGCAAGGCGGTCCCCGTGCGCCAGAGCAGCGGCCTGCTGTCGGTGCTCCCGCTCAGCCCGTCCGTCGGCGGGAAGGCCGCGAAGACGGACATGGGGCGGGCCAAGCTCCCCGCCTCCTCGCTCCCGGTCGTGACCGACGCGCGGAACACCATGGGCCTGCCCGCCGCCATCCCGCACCGCACCCCCGCCTTCGGCGAGGGCATGCCGGTCGTCGGGGCCCTGCCGGAGGCCGGCCGCCTGCCGGTCGTCCCCGGCGGGCTGACCGACCTGCCGACCGCGCCGGTCGCGCACCAGGCCTCGCACTCCGCCGCCCACCACGGGCCCGCCAAGGGCAAGGCGCCCAAGGCGCACGGCAAGGCGGCGGCGCCGCAGGCCGAGGCCGGCCCGCTCCAGCCGGTCGCCCAGCTGGCCGAGGGCACGCCCGTCGCGTCCGCCGTCCAGGCCCTGCCGATGGGGAACGTCGGCCTCATGAGCGCCGAGCAGCCGACCGGCGTCACCGGCATGAACGCGGGCTCGCTGCTCGCGCTGGCCATCGGCACCATGTTCGCCGCCTCGGCCACGCTCTTCGCCCTCACCCGCCGCTTCCGCCTCGGCCGCAAGTAGGCCCATAGGCGGCGGCGAGTAGGAGATCCCGCCAAATACGGTTCCGCCGTCCGCCCGAGCGGCCGGTGGACATCCCGGCCGCGCCATCCAGGCGCGGCCGGGCCCGCAGACGCTTTGCCCGTTCCGGGGGCGCGGCCCGGAACGGGCAAAGCCCTGTCCGGACCGGTGGCCGGGAGCGACACCGCCCGTCTGGCACACATGCGGCTCGGGATTCGAGGGAGGGCGGCGATGGTCACGGACCCGCGGAGACCGACCGCGTGCTTCCGTCGCGGTGGTCGGGGTCACGCCGTGCCGGTGATCGAAGAGAAGAGGACGACGATCGTAGGCACCCGGCGGGCCGGGATTCGAGTGACGTCACGTGGCGCGGGGATCGAGAGGGGCGGCGGTGGCCAAACAGACATCGGGCAGGCCAGGTCCGCGCGACTCCCGGGATCGAGCGGGTGGCGATCGCCACAGCACCCCAGAGGTCGTGCGCGTCAGAGAGTGCCGTGACCAGGGGAAGTGGCGAGGGTTACGGGCATGCGGTGGGGTCGTACGGGTGTGGCGGCTGGTCACTCGGTTGCGACGGGGTGAGCGGGGGAGGGGCGCGGTGGCCGTAGAACCTCAGTGGGCGTGCGGGTCAGAGAGTGTCGTGATCAGGGGAAGTGGCGAGGGTTACGGGCATGCGGTGGGGTCGTGCGGGTGTGGCGGCTGGTCACTCGGTTGCGACGGGGTGAGCGAGGGAGGGGGCGCGGTGGCCGTAGAACCTCAGTGGGCGTGCGGGTCAGAGAGTGTCGTGATTGAGGGAGTGTGGCGAGGGGCGTGGGCGGTCGGTCGCCCTGTGGGGAGAGGGCAACCGAAGGAGGGGTGCGATGGTCGGGTGCGTGCGGTGGGGTGGGCAGCCCACGCCGTCCGCCGCGCGTGGGCATGCCGGTTGCCTATAATTGGGGGTTCGTGACATTCGGGGGGCTGATTCTGGCTTGAGGGAGCGGGACCTGGCGGGTCACATGGTGCGTGTGACTCGGATGATCTTTCGGCGTAGGCGTACGTGTCTCCTGCCGTCCGGATATAGCCGCAGGCGGTCCAGCTCCCAGTCGCCGTACTCCGCGTGCTCGGTGAGGGCGCGACGTGCGGCTTCGCGTGAGGTCTCGCGTGAAAAGTACAGATCCAAGTAGGAGTACTCGACCACAGCGATTAGTCTCCCAGGGGTGTGCTGCGGGACTTCGGAACCCTAAGGGCTCTATTCTGCTCCTTCGTGAATATCAATGGGAGCGGAGTTTCCCGGCGGGGGACCGGGTAACCCGAATGGGAGGAAGTTCCCGGCGAGGGGTTCCCGTGCGGTCCGCGGCGGACCGGACGGAGAGACAGCGAACAGCGAGGTAGGAAGTAGCGTGCCAGCCAAGGACGGGAAGGCCGGCGGGACCCGCCTGGTGATCGTCGAGTCGCCCGCGAAGGCGAAGACGATCGCCGGGTACCTCGGGCGCGGCTACATCGTGGAGTCCAGCATCGGTCACATCCGCGACCTCCCCGAGAAGGCCGACGACATCCCCGAGAAGTACAAGCAGGAGCCGTGGGCCAGGCTGGGCGTCAACGTCGAGCGCGACTTCGAGCCGCTGTACATCGTCAACCCCGACAAGAAGTCCCAGGTCTCCAAGCTCAAGCAACTGCTCAAGGACGCGGACGAGCTCTACCTCGCCACCGACGAGGACCGCGAGGGCGAGGCGATCGCCTGGCACCTGCGCGAGGTGCTCAAGCCCAAGGTGCCGGTGCACCGCATGGTCTTCCACGAGATCACCCCGCAGGCGATCCGGGACGCCGTCGCCAACCCGCGCGACCTCAACCTGCG
>Ga0164243_10001500_pt1 | contig 39501 bp, 15 predicted proteins | sample OricompcompostOP_FD_108781 | JGI IMG/M metagenome (GOLD analysis project Ga0164243, IMG submission 108781) | Organic Plus compost microbial communities from Emeryville, California, USA - Original compost - Organic plus compost (OP) | ecosystem: Engineered > Solid waste > Mixed feedstock >... | reverse complement strand
CCCGGCACAGACCCGCCGTCATCCCCTTCAGCGTTTCCGCCGCCAAGACGGCCGCGGTCGGGCCGGCCGCGAACCGCAGGGCGGCATCGACCGTGGAACGGACCAGCGCCGCCGGGACCGCGACGGCCGCAGACGCCCCGGCCCCCGTCAGCCCCGCGGCGGCCAGCGCGGCGGGGGCCGCCACGCCGCGGCGGGTCAGACGGACCCGGAGCAGGTCCCGGGCGCGGGCGAGTCGGCCGCGGACCGTCCCGACCGGCCAGTTCAGGTGGTCCGCCGCCCGCTCGTGCGTCAGCCCTTCGAGGTAGCACAGCACGACCGGCGCACGGTACTTCGGCGGAAGCCTGTTGATCTCCTGATGAATGACGGCTTCCAGGTCGCGCCGGTCGCCTCCCGGTGCGGGCTCGGCCCATCGCCACCCGGCCCGACGCCGCTCGCACGCCCGCCGGCGGACGGCGGCGGCGCGGGAGCGGGCCGAGACCTTGTGCGCCACGCCGTAGAGCCAGCAGGCGAGCGACTCCCGCTTGCGGACCGAGGCCGCCTTGCGGACGAAGACGAGGAAGGTCGCCTGGAAGGCGTCCTCGACGTCGTGCGGGTCCGCGAGTTGACCGCGGCAGACGCGCAAGACCGTCGGCCCGTGCCGCTCGACCAGCGCCTCGAACGCCGCCTCGGCCGCCTCGCCGTGCCGGGACAGGAACCGCTCCAACAACTGCCCGTCCGTCAGACACCCCGCCGCACCCGCGCGGAAGACCGCCCGGACGTCCCGCAACACCCCGTCCGATCGCCGGCTCGTCATGACCTGGCCCCCTGTTGACGATGAATCCCAGGGGTGTAGTGCGCGGGGCGACGCCTCCGATACAGTTTCTCCGCCCTCCCGGCCGCGAACGGACCCGGCGGGCGGGGGCGGGGGTTAGAAAGTGACGTACAGCCCTTTCCCCGCTTCCACCGCCTGTTCCAACATCCTGACGGCGTCGGCGGCGGCGTCCGACGGCGATTCCCGGGCCAGGTCACGCAGGCGGCGGAGGCTCGCCGCGGCCTGGGAAGGGCTCTGGAAGTAGGAGCCCATCTTCCCCGGGTCGAACGGCGAGTCGTCCGGGCCGACCGTCGTCCCCAGGATGGGCGAGGTATCGGCGGCGGGGTCGTCGGCGACGAGGTCCTGGATCACGTCCCACCCGGCGCCGAGGCCGATGTCGGAAGCGGGGTCGTAGTACTTCGTCAGCGCGAAGTCGCCGTAGTTGTCGGCGTCCTTCGTTTCGAGGAGAGACTCCCAGTCCGGCTCAAGGGGCTCCCCCTCGTAAGGGTCGGTGAGCGCGCCCAGGTTGTCGCGGATGAAGTCGACCAGGGGAGAGCAATCGCCCGTGGAGAGGGCCGCTTCGAGCACGGGCCGAAGCTCCACGTCGAAGCGGTCGCCGTCGAACAGGAAGGCTTTGTGTTCCATCATGGCCGGATTGTGACACGGGGCGGCGCGAGACGGAAGCGGATTCGCGGCGGGCCGTCCCCCCTTGCCCCGGGGCGGGCGGTCAGAAGGAGACGGTCGCCCCGACGTAGACGGCGTCGGCCGTGGCGGCGGTGCGGACGGAGGAGCCGGGGACGCGGCCGACGAACGGCTGGACGAGGGGGCCGCTGATCGAGTTCTGGAAGTCGTGCGAGTAGGCCAGCGAGACCTTGAACCGCTCGGTCACGTTGTACGACGCACCGACCGAGATCGTGTGCTGGATGATATTCGGCGAGCCGACGTTAAACGTCGTCATCGCGCCGCCGATCGGGTTCATGTTGAACGTGTAGCCGATCCGGGTCGAGAAGGCGTCGGTCCAGAGGTACTGGGCACCGATCGCCAGGGCGAAGATGTTCTGCCAGCCGAGCCCGCGGAGCGCGCCCGACTGGTCGAACCCGCCGTGGCGGAAGCCGTCGGTGTCGCGGTAGTCGATGAACCGGAAGTCGGACGCGATCAGGAGGCGGTCGATCCCCTTGTAGCCGAACCCGACCGAGGCGATCCAGGGGAAGTTGATCCCGAACGAGGGGCGGGCGGCGCGGCCGTTGATCGGGTTCTCGCCGTTCCACGTATACGTGTCGAACCACTGCGGGCTGTTGAACGAGGCGCCGAAGCTCCAATCCTCGTTCGCCTCGTAATAGACGCCGACCTGGAACCCGGCCCCGGCCCGCGAGCGCCCCTGGGTCCCCGAGCCGTAGACCGGCGCCGGGCCGAGCGGGGTCATCGCCAGGTTCGGGGCGGAGAAGAGGGTGGGGCTCGCGTAGAGGAGGCCGTAGTCGATGTTCGCCGCCACGCCGACGGAGAAGCGGTCGGTCAGCTTCAGGGCGACCGCGGGGGAAAACTGGAAGAGTTGGAGTTGCGTGTAGAGCGGCCCGACGCCCCGGCCGAAGGGGACCTGCGGGTTCAGGATCGGGTTCCGGCCGTCGATCGGGTAGTTGACCCCGAAGCCGCCGATCTCGTAAATCCCCAGGCCGTACGACCAGGGGGAGTCTTCCGGGCTGTACACGACGCCGACGGTCGGGAGGAGGAAGACGCCGTTGTTGCCGCCGGTGGTGCCGGACATCGCCGTCGGCGGCAGGCCGTTGCCGAGCGCCCCGGCGGGGACGCGCGACGAGACGGTCGTCCTCGGCACGAGGAAGCCGGTGCCGAACTCCATCTCCGACCGGCCGAGCTCGCCGATCGTCGCCGGGTTCCAGTAGAGCGCCCCGGCCGCGTCGAGCGGGGCGCCGACCGACGCCCCCCCCATCGACCGGTTGATCGGCCCGACCCCGCTGACCGCGATCCCGAACTGCGCCCGGGCCGGAGGCGCGAACAGGCCGAGACAGCACAACACGGCCAGCGCGACCGGCGCACGCCGGCCGACGCCCCATTGTCGGGTGGGCATGGGTGACGACCCCACGGGTTTAACGATTTTAACGTCCGTATGGATTTTGCCGACCTTGCCCGTTCTATCGTCCCCGGCCCGGGCGATCTTCAGCGAAAATCCGGCGGCCCGCCCGCCGGCGCACCGGGTTGCACGGGCGGCGGGGGCGCATTTACACTCGTTGAGGCGTGACGGCCGGGTGCGGCCGCCGGGGCCAACCCCCGGACGAATCTTTATCCCTTTATAATCACGCCGACCACGCAAGAGGTGCCGACATGGTAGACCGTCTATTTATCCCGAGGAAGGGGGACCCCCCGGGCGGCCGGCTGGAAGGCTGGCTGCGCCGCGGGGTCCAGGGGGGCGTGTTCGCGGCGCTCCCGCCGTACTCCCCGCCGGGGGGCCGGTGGGACTACCGCCCCGAGCCGTACGCGCGGGGGCTCCTCGCCCGGCTGCGGGCGGCGGCCGACGACCCGTCCGCGCTCGAGCGCGTCAAGGACGACGGCCGCGCCTTCCGCAGTTGGGCCGAGGCGGTCCTGCTGGCGGTCGCCGGCTGACCCCCCTGCCCCGCGCAACGAACGTCCCACGCGAACGCCCCGCCCGGCACGACCTGCCGGGCGGGGCGTTCTCCGTTCCGGGGCCGGCGGTCAGGCGGGGGTTAACGAGGCGGCGCGGCCGCGGACGAACTGGAGCGTCGCCTCGGCCACGCGCCGGCCGAGGTGGCGGGCCGTGGCGAGGTCCGACTCGGGGGGCGCGACGTCGGGCCCCTGGTCGGCGTTCGACTGCGCGCCGGCCCCCAGCCAGAAGCCGAGCCGGTTCAGGTCCTCCTCCGAGCCCTTCGACGTGTTGTTCCCCGGGGGGAGGCCCAGGTTGACCCAGTGCATGCCGTGCTGGGCGGCGAAGAGGGCGATCTGGACCAGGGTCGACAGCTTGTCGCCGGCCCGGGCGCCCGAGTTGGTGAAGCCGGCGGCGATCTTGTCTTGCCAGGCGAAACCCCGGGACATGACCGCGCGGGAGGTCGACTCCTGGAAGTCCTTAAACGCGGCCGAGGCGCCGCCCATGTACGTCGGGGCGCCGAAGACGATCGCCTCGGCGGCGGCCAGGTCGTCCCAGCGCGTCCGCGCCTCGTCGACCGTCAGGAGCAGGGCCTCGGCCCCCTCCACCTGTTCCACGCCGGCCTTCACGGCCTCGGCCTGCCGACCGGTGTGGCCGTAGCCGCTGTGGTAAACGATGGCGATGCGGACGCTCGACACCGGGTCGTCTCCTTAGGGTTGGGGTTCGGGCGGACGGGGGAGGTCGGGGCCGCCGAGGTGCCGCAGCTTGTCCGGGTTCCGCGTGACGTAGACCGCGACGATCTTGCCGCTTTCGATCTGGAGCGCCGTGGTTTGTAGCGTCCCGTTCTGTTCGACCGTGACGAAACCAGGCAGCCCGTTGACGAAGCCGTAGCGCACCAGACGCGACATCGTCTTGGCGAAGATGGGCAGAAGCGACTCGTGGAGCCGCACGACGTTGTCGAGCCCGACGACCGGTTCCGGCGCCGCGGACGACTTGCCGCCGCCGTCGGCATAGACGGCGACGTCCGCCGCCAAGAGCGACCGCAGCCCCTGCATGTCGCCCCCGCGTGTCGCGGCGAAGAACGCGGCGGCGATCTCCTGGCCGCGCTCCTTGGGCATCGGGAAGCGGGGCCGCGCCGCGCGGACGTGGGTCCGCGCGCGGCTGGCCAGTTGCCGGCACGCCGCCGGCTCTCGGCCGATCGTCTCGGCGATCTCGTCGAAGCCGACGCCGAAGACGTCGTGGAGCAGGAACGCGGCGCGCTCCAGCGGGGAAAGGCGCTCCAGCGCCAACATCAGCGGCAGCGTGACGTCGTCGACCTCGTCCTCCGCCGCCTCGACGACCGGCTCCGGCAGCCAGGGGCCGACGTACGCCTCGCGCCGGTGCCGGGCCGACTTCAGGTGGTCGAGGCAGAGCCGCGCCACGACCCGGCGCAGGAACGCCTCGGGCTCGCGGACCGCCTCGCGGTCGGCGTCGAACCAGCGGAGGAAGGCCTCCTGGACCACGTCCTCCGCGTCCGCGACCGAGCCGAGCATCCGGTAGGCGATGCGGGTCAATCGGGGGCGGAGCGGGTCGAAGGCGGCGGCCGGGTCGAGGTCTCGGGTCCCCGCCATCAGGCCGCCTGGGGCTCGTTGACCGGGTGGGTCGCGCGGAAGCCGACCTGGATCCGGTTCCACCCGTTGATCGCGACGATCAGTAAGGTCAGCGTCACCTGCTCCTCCGGGGTGAAGTGGGCCTGGAGCGCCTGATACGTGTCGTCGGGCGCGTGCGTCTCGGGCAAGAGGGTCAGGGCCTCGGTCCAACCCAGCGCGGCGCGTTCGCGGTCGCTGTAGAGCGGCGACTCGCGCCAGGCGTCGAGCAGGTAAAGGCGTTCCTCCGTCTCGCCGCGCTTCCGGGCGGCGGCGGTGTGCATATAAAGGCAGCCGGCGCAGCCGTTGATCTGCGACGCGCGGACCTTTACGAGTTCCATTAAGCCCTCCTCCAGGCCGCTCTGGAGGACATTTTTCCCGAAATCGAGCCACGATTGCATCGGAAGCGGGGCGGCGGCGAACGGGTTCAGCCTCGGCGTCATGACCATCTCCTTCAGTCCGGGGTTCGGTTCCCACAAACTGACGAGACGGCCCGGCCGGGTGTGACATGGCCGCATTTTTACCGAGCGCCGCGGTCGGAATCACGCGGGCGCCCCGCCCCAAAGGCCGCGCCGGGGGGTGGGGGTCGCGAGGGGTCGACTCCCCCGTTTAGCAGGCGGGGTCGACGGGCGTGACGAAGCGGTAGCGGGGCCTGGGTAGGCCGGCGAAGAGGAGGCGGTAGGCGAACGCCTGGGTGTCGAACGAGAACCGGGGGCTGCGGACGAGTTCGCGCCCGCGTTGGCCCATCGCGTGCCGGGCGCCGTCGTCGACGAGGAGTTCGGTGATCCGGCCGGCCAGCGCGGCGGGGTCGCCCGGCGGCACGAGCCGGCCGTTCTCGCCGTCGGTGACCAGTTCGGGCGTCCCCCCGACGGCCGTGGCGACCACCGGCACCCCCGCGGCGCACGCCTCCAGCAGGACGACCGGCAGCCCCTCGGTGTACGACGGCAGGGCGAACAGGTCGAGGTTCGGGTGGACCCGCTCCAGGTCGGTGCGGAACCCGCCGAACACGAACCGGCCCGCGAGGCCCAGCCGCTCGACCTTGCGCCCCAGGTCGGCCCGCAGCGGGCCGTGGCCGAAGTGGACGAACCCCGCGTCGGGGACGTCGAGGAGCACCCGCGCGGCCGCGTCGACGAGGTCGCCGTACCCCTTCTCCGGGCTCAGCCGGCCGGCCGACCCGACGAGGAGGCGCGGCGGCTCGGGGAAGAGGCCGAGCAGTTCGGCACGCACCGCCGGGTCGGGGTCCAGCGCCCGGCCCGGGTCGATCCCGTTACGGATCATGACGATCCGCTTCGGCGGGACCCCCGCGCGGCGGACCCGCCGGGCCTGGCACTCGGAGACGCAGACGACCCGGTCCATCCCCAGCAGGCAGAGCCGGTCGACCGCCTCGTTGAACCGGACCTTCAGCGTCGCGGCCGTCCAGCCGTGCGAGACCGAGACGACCGGCACGCCGGCGCGCCGGGCGGCGAGGAGGCCGAGGATGTCGGGCTTGTAGCCGTGGCAGCAGAGGACGTCGGCGCCGAGCCGGCGGAGGTGGCCGGCGACCTCGCGGGCCGCGGCGCGGTAGCGCGGGGCGTTCGCTTCGAGCTCGACGGTCTCGGCCCCGAGGGCCCGCGCCGCGTCGAGCAAGGGGCGGCAGCGCCCCCCCTCGGAGAACGACAGGACGGCCGACCGACAATCCCCCGAGGCGGCGAAGGTTCGGATCAGCCCGAGCACCTGCGACTCGGGCCCCCCGATGAACGACGACGCCGTCAAGTGGACCACCATCATACCGCACCGCCCCCCTTCCCCGCCCGGCCCGGCGCCTGAGTTAGTCTTCGAAACCCGGCCCACGAGGCCGACACGCGGCAACCGGCGGCGGACCACCGCGAGACCAAAGGCCGGCATCACGGCGACGGCGGCGGTGAGCGCTCCGAAGGCGTGGAACCAGTTCGGCAAGGGATCACCCGACGGTTTCGACCCCACGCCGGCCCGTTCGACCCCGTTCGACGGGGGCCCAACGGAGGTTAGGGTCGGTGCCCATGCGACGGTCGCCGGTCCGGGATCGGGCGGGCGGCCTGTGAAAGGCCGCGGAGGGGGTGGCCCGATCCGCTTACGGCGTCACGCTATCGCACGTCTTAGGTAACAGGTCCGGGGCCAGGCGGGCGGCCTTGTGAAAGGCCGCGGGGGGACGGGATCCGCCCCGGTCACGACACCCATCGATTCGGTACTCTTGTCGATCTAAAAAAGTCCCCGTACCTTTTGAACCCACAACGTCGTCGTTCAAACGCCGGGGATTGTACACGACCGGGATACGGATCGATACCGCGTTTCGACGGGCCCGCAAGCCGTCCCTCTCGCGCCCCGCTGGCCGAAAAAACAGGCCATTTAAAGCCGGAAAACCCGCCACCCCGCGGGCGCTTGCGGATTTAACACGCCTGATCTAATAAATCATAGCAACCACAATGGCATTGTACAAGTATTTTTCCGAGCGTGGTGTCGGCCCGCGGGGGCCGGCTAAGCGGCGGGGGCGCCGGACTCGGTCAGGGCGACGGGGCTGAGCGCGCGGGCCGGCGCCGGGACGTCCGCCCGGGCCGCGGGCCCCAGGCCCAGCAGCCGCACCGAGGCCGCGAACGGGACGCCCACCAGGGACAGGCCCGTGCAGGCGATGATCCGGAGGTCGAGCCAGGCCCCGCGCCGGTCGATATAGTCGAGGTCGTAGGCGAGCTTCCGGCGCACGCTTTCGAAGTCGGTGTCGGCGGGGAGGTTCACCTGCGCCAGGCCCGTCACGCCGGGGGCGACCGACATCCGGTCGGCGTACCCGGGCAAGACCCGTTCGAGCTGGGCGACGAACTCGGGCCGCTCCGGCCGGGGGCCGACCAGGCTCATCTCGCCGCGCAGGACGTTCCAAAGCTGCGGCAGTTCGTCGAGGTGGGTGCGGCGGAGGAACCGGCCGACCGGCGTCACCCGCGGGTCGCCGTCGCCGGTCGACCACTTCGGCCCGCTCCGGCGCTCGCAGTCGTGGTACATCGTCCGGACCTTGTAGATCCGGAACGGGCGCCGGCCGCGGCCCAGCCGCGTCTGGGTGTAGATCGCCGGGCCGGCGGAGGTCAGCTTCACGGCCAGGAGGGCGGCCGCCAAAACCGGCGCGGTCGCGGCCGCCAGGCCCAGAGAGAGGGCAACGTCGGCGACCCGTTTGGGTCGCGAATCGGAAGGGTTCGTGGGCAACGGGGTGGCCCCTTTGGAGCGCGTCGATCGCGGGAGACACTCATCGTCCGCCGCTGCAACGAGCATACCGGGCCGGCGGGGCGGGGGGAAAGAAATCCGGGACGGACGTTGACAAAAGGAATCAAACCCGGACCGGCGGGCCCCGCCCGTCGGGGAAAAAAGGGGGCCGCCCGGCCCGGGATCGAACCCGGACCGGGCGGCCCTTGGGGGTTAGCGGTGGCCCCGGCTCGGCTCAGCCGACGGGGGGCTTGCGGCCCTTCGTCGCGGCGAGGAGCGAGAGGAGGTTGAGCCGGGCCGCGAAGGCGGGGTGGCTGAGGGCGAAGGCCTGCCGGGGCCGGAGCCGGGGCGCCGGGGCCAGGGGGGCCGTCGGGGCGGCGGGCGTCGGCGCGGGCGTCGAGCCGGTGCTCATCGACCGGGCGGTCGAACCGAAGTCGACGCTGGCCGCCTTCACGCCGGAGACGGAGATCGCGCCCGACGCCGCCCGGTAGGCGTACGGCGCGGCGATCGGGATGTCGCCCCGGCCGCCGAAGTTGGCCACGAGCTGCGGGCTCTGGCCCGGCCCGGCCGCGTAGAACTGGCCGGTGCTCGGCCGGTAGACGGCGGCCTCGGTGACGCCGTCGCCGTTGTAGTCGCCCGGGGCGGGGACGTCGCCGACGGCGAACTGGACGATCCGGGTGCCGCCCCCCGGGGTCCGGATGAAGAACTGGCCGGTGCTCGGCCGCCACATCGCCGGCTCGGCCCCGGTGCCGTCGTAGTTGCCCGGCACGGGGACGTCGCCGTTGCCGCCGAAGAAGACCGAGTAGGCCCCGTTCGGCCCCTGGATGACCCACTGGCCGGTGCTCGGCCGGTAGACGGCGAACTCGGCCCGGCCGACGTTGTCGTAGTCGGCCGGCACCGGGATGTCGTCGGCCCGGCCGGGGACGACGACCGTCGCGCCCGCCTGGCCGCCGATGAACCACTGGCCGGTCGCCGGCCGGAACAGGGCGAGCACGTCGCGGCCGATCCCCAGGTAGTCGGCCGGCACGGGGATGTCGCCGTTGTTCGGGCTGCCGAAGTTGGCGAACAGCTCGCTCTGGTACCCGGTCGACGCCCGCTGGACGAACCACTGGGCGGTGCTCGGGCGGAAGACCAGCAGGTCGGTCTTGCCGTCGCCGTCGACGTCGGCGGCGATCGGCACGTCGAGCGTCCCCGAGCCGAAGTGGCGGCCGTTGAGCACCGACGGGCCCTGCACGAAGAACTGGGCGTCCGACGCCGAGAGGCGGCGGAAGAGCGCCGGGTCCGTCGTGCCGTCGCCGTTGTAGTCGCCGCCGGTCGTCACGAGCCGGACCTTCACCGGGGCGCTGACCGGCCCCTGCGGGCTCGCGATCCCCCGGGCCCGGGCCCGGACGGAGTAGGTGCCGTTGGGGAGGTCGGCGTTCGGCGAGATCTGGATCCGGTAGTTGCCGTTCGAGTCGGCGGCCCCGGAGCCCAGGACGTTGTTGTTGCCGTCGAGCAGGTCGATCAGGGCGTTCGGCTCGGTCTTCCCGGCGAAGAACGGCCGGCGGACGCTCGTCGTGTTGTCCCCCTTGACGCCGGTGTCGCTCGCCGGGTCGAGCCCGATCGTGGGGACGCTGCCGACGATGTTGCGGTAGACCAGCGGCGCGGTGACGGGGATGTCGCCGTTGCCGCCGAACATGAACGTCTGGGTCGCCGGGTTGCCGACGACGAACGAGTTAACGCCGGTCGCCGTGTCGAGGTGGTAGACGGCGGCCTGGGTCCGGCCGACCCCGCCGTAGTCGCCGGGGGCCGGGATGTCGCCGGGGCTGAAGGTGACGGTGTAGGCGCCGTTCGGCCCGAGGATCGAGAACGTGCCGGTGCCCGGGTCGTAGACGGCGGCCTCGGTCTTGCGGCGGCTCGCCGAGTCGTCGTAGTTGCCCGGGACGGGGACCGAGCCGGGCTTCCAGCCGGGGACGACCAGGATCGACATGGCGTCGCCGCTGACACTCTTGATGAAGAACTGCCCGGTGCTCGGCCGGTAGACGGCGAGCTGGTCGGCGGCGATGCCGCCGTTGTAGTTGCCCGGGACCGGGACGTCCCCCGGCCGCGGGGTGAACACGGCCGGGTCGTTGAACTTCACCGTCTGGAGGCCGTTCGACGTCGTCGAGATGGTCCAGGTGCCGGTCGCCGCGTCGTAGGCGGCGGTGTCGGTCTTGCCGTCGCCGTCGAAGTCGCCGACCGCCGGGGTCGTGCCGGGCTGGCCGAGGTCGAACGTCTCGAAGCCGAGCGTGGTCCGGTTAATGAACCAGGTGTTGGTGCCCGGGCGGTAGAGGGCGAGGTCGGCCTTGCCGTCGCCGTCGAAGTCGCCCGCGAAGGGGACGTCGACGGTCGAGCCGCCGAACTGGATGCCGGTCGAGTTGGTGACCCCCTGGATGAACCAGTAGCCGCCGCCGTTGCCGGCCCGGCGGAAGAGGGCCGGGGTCGTCTTGCCGGCGTCGGTGTAGTCGGCGTCGACCGAGACGATCGTGACCGTCAGCGGGCCGCTCGTCGGCCCCTGGTTGCCGGCCGCGTCGGCGACGGAGACGGCGACCGTGATCGTCCCGTTGGAGAGGGCGAACGGCAGCTGGACGGCGAACTTGCCGTTCGCGTCCGCGGTCGCCGTGGCGAGCAGCGGCGGGATCAACACCCCGGCCGGGGTCGCCTTGTAGATGCTGACCTTCGCGAACGGGTCGGTCTGGCCGACGAAGTTCGGCATCCGGACGGCCGTGATGTTGTCGCCCTTGGCCCCCGTGTCGTCGGCCGGGCTCAGGCTCAGGACGGGCTTGATCGTCGGCGCGGTCGTCTTGATCGTGAACGTGTACAGGCTGCCGGTGGTCGACAGGCTGTTGGCCGGGTTGGTCGCCACCGCCTGCACGGCGTAGACGCCGTCGGGCGAGGTCGGGAACTGGAAGCTGAAGTTCCCCAGCGCGTCCGACGTGGTCGTCCCCAGCGGCGTGTTCTGGGGCACGCCGTTGACCGACTTGAGGAACAGCTGCACGGTCACGGCCGGGTCGGTCGTGCCGTTGATCCGCGGGTTGGTGACCCGCGTGACCTTGCCGCCGTTCGACGTGTCGTCGGCCGGGTTGAGGGCGAGTTCGGGGCTCGCCGGCGCCGTGTTCGAGATGAGCGTGGCGTCGAGCACGAACGTCATCGTGGCGACGTTGCCCTGCGTCCCCGACGAGTCGGTCGCCTGGATCCCGATGGTCTTCACCCCCTTGGTGGTGAACCCGGTCGGGTAGACCTGCACCTGGAACCGGCCGGCCGAGTCGGTGTAGTTCGCCGGGACGTCGGTCGGGTTGTTCACCGCGCCGAGGGCAGGGTTGTAGCCGCCGATGACGCGGGGGTTGTTCGGGTCGGTCAGGTCGAGGATCGTGATCCGGACCGTGTTCCCGAAGGCGGTCTGTTCGCTCAGGCCGTCGATGACCGGCTGGGCGACCTTGACGATCGGCCGCCCCTGCGGGTCGGTCCCGCCGCTGGCGCTGCCGGAGGGGAGCGGGAGCCTCGGGTCGAGGGCCAGGGTGGTCGGGAAGACCAGCGGGGCGAGCCGGATCATGAACTGGCCGCGGCCGAACGTGGAGGCGAGCAGCACGTTCGGGTCGCCCGGCTTGGCGTTGGGCCGGCCGGTGGTCGGGTCGATCTGGCCGAGCGACATCGTCAGGTCGTTGACCTGGACGTTGGGCAGGTAGCCGCCGTCGGTCGGGGCGTTGTCGAACGACTGGTTGGGGAACTCGGTCCAGGTCACGCCGTTGTCGACCGACCGGTAGACCCCGGCGTTGCCCGAGACGTAGAGGACGGGGTGGGTCCCCGCCGCCGGGTTGCTCGGGTCGTTCGGGATGACGTACCGCCAGTCGGCCTGGATCGACGTCAGGAACGTGAGGGCCGCCTGGGAGAACGAGGCGTTGCCGAACGGGCTGATGGTGTTCGAGAACAGGTTGCCGGTGATGTTCGTCCACGAGGCGCCGGCGACCGTCGAGTCGGCGATGTAGTAGACGCCCTTCTGGGTGACGGCGTAGGCGTCGTGGCTGCCGCGGGTCGGGTCGGCGATGATCTTGACGACGGGGGAGCCGTCGAGGCCGGTGGAGACGCGGGTCCAGGCGTTGCCGTTGCCGCCGCCGCCGGTCTGGGTGACGAAGACGTTGCCGTTGACCGTGCCGGCGTAGATGAAGTTGTTCAGGTTGCCGACGCCGGCGGGGCCGTTGGGGTCGGGGGCCCCGTAGGTCAGGGCCGGGGCGTACGAGCCGTCGAGCGAGCCGGGCTCGCCGATCGAGAGCCAGAACTGGCCGGCGTTGGTGGTCGAGAAGATCCGCCCCTGGTTGGAGCTGATGATCACCTGGTCGCCGACGAGCGGGTTGACGGTGAAGTTGCCGAACGTCAGCCCGTTCGGGTAGTTCAGGCCGCCGACGCTCCACTGGGTGTCGTTGGCCCCCTGCACCAGGCCGCTCGTCCGGCTGACGAACGCGCCGCCGGTGCTGACCTGGAAGAAGTCGGTCTTGTTGCCGCCGTAGCCCTGGTCGGGCCAGACGAACTGGTAGAGGATCGCGTTATACCCGAGCGTGTTCGACGGGCTGGTGTCGCGGACGTAGCCGACGCCGACGCCGGTCGTCGCCTGGTCGCCGGAGGTGACGCCGTTGAACCCGAGCCGGGCGCCGTTGGTCGAGCCCTGCCAGACGGTGTTGCCGTTGTTCAGGACGTTCGGGTCGGACGAGACCAGGCCGCTGTTCAGGCCGCTGCCGTAGAAGAGGGCCTGGGCCACCTGCGCCGCGAGGCTGCTCGAGCCGGCCGCGCCGTAGTAGAACTGGTTGATCGACAGGTTGCCGTTGCGCGAGTAGGTCGGCGAGACGGCGTTGCCGATCCCCGTGTTGAGCGTCCCGTCCGGGTTGAGGACGCCGGTGAACACCCCCTGGTCGTTGCCGAAGATCAGCCGGGTCCGGCCGGTGATCGGGTCGACCATCGTGACGACCGAGTGCATGTTGCTCGACGGCACGAGGTCGCCGGCGTTCGACTTGAGCATCTCGTCGATCGGCGTGTACCGGACGCCCGAGCCGTCGTTGGTGAACGACCCGACGTTGTTGACGAAGACGGTGGCGTCGGTCCGGAACGGCTGCGTCGGGTCCTGGATCAGGTTCAGGTACGGGCCGCGGCCGAAGAAGGCGAACGAGCCGGACGTGCCGATGAACTCCGAGGGGGTCAGCGTGTTGTCGCGGACCGGGGTCCGGCCGGTCGTGTTGACCTGGAGCAGGCCGCCGTCGGGCCGGCTGCCGTCGTAGGCGACGACCGAGTGCGAGTCGTACACCCGGGTCGCGTCGACCCGGATCAGGCCCGACTGGTTGCCGTTGGCGGTGCCGCCGAGGTAGGCGATGTTCGGGTTCGTCGGGTCGACGGCCAGGGTCAGGTCGTAGTTGCCGTGGGCGAAGACCTGGCTGCCGAGCACGTCGTAGTCGGGCTTCGTCGGGTCGTTCGACGGGTCGATCAGCCGGGGGACCCGGCCGCCGTCGGGGACGGTCGAGAGCTTCAGCTTGGTCCAGGTCTGGCCGTAGTCCTTGGTCAGGTACAAGCCGTCGAGGTGCCCCGAGGCGTCGGCGACGGCGGCGTAGAGCCAGCCCTCGTACAGGACGTTCTGGGTGCTGGAGCCGGCGGCCGTCGTCGGCAGCACGGCGGGCCGGGCCAGCACGATCCGGCCGCCGGGGGCGCCGTTGGGGGCGTTCGCCCCGTTGGTCACCGGCACGGCGTGCGGGTCGCCGAACGTCGCGTCGTAGATCAGCGGGTCGACCGTCCCGCCGGCCATCCGGTTGAGCACCTGGCCGCGGTTCGGGCTGATGTAGACGCCGCTGCCGGGGAAGGCGGCGTAGATGATGTTGACGTTCCCCGTCGGGTTGTTCACCGCGTCGACCGTCGCGCTGAAGTTGTCGAGCACGACGTCGGTCGCGTCGCCGAGCGAGTCGGCCGACATCTTCTGCCAGGTCAGGCCGGTGTCGGTGCTCCGCCAGAGGCCGCCGCTGTTGTCGTTGGCGGTCGACTTCATCGCGGCGTAGACGATCACGCCGCCGCTGGGGGTCGGCCGCGGGTCGACCACCACCTTCATCGTCGACGCCGAGGTGAACCGGTGGTCGCGGCCGGCGAACGGCAGGTTGTTGTTGGTGCTGTCGAGCAGCTGCCAGGTCGCCCCGCCGTCGAGCGAGCGGAGGAAGCCGACCCCCTTGGCGGCGTTGCCGCCGAAGCCGAAGGTCGAGTTGCCGTCGCCGGTGCCGGCGATGATGATCGACTGCCTCGGGTCGTTGTTCCGCGGGAAGACGGCGAGCGAGCCGATGTTCAGCCCCGAGTTCGGGCCGAAGTCGGTCAGCGGGATGTAGGTCGGGCCCTTCGGGTCGGTCGTCAGGAAGTTGGTCGTCTTCCAGACGCCGCCGCTGGCCCCGGCCACGTACACCGTGTTGCCCGACGGGTCGGACGGGTCGACCGCGACGGCCGGGACGCGGCCGGCGTAGCCGTTGTTCGTCGCCGACGTCCCCCCCTGCACCGTCGAGGCCGGACCGACCGACGTCCAGGTCGTGCTCGACAGCGGGTTGGTCGCCGACGAATTGAAGATCCGGAAGCTCACCGTCGACTGGTCGGCGACCGACTCGCCGAGGCCGCTTGCCGGCGAACCCTTCTGGAACGAGAGCGACCAGTTCACGAGCTGCCCGCCGACGCCGTTGAGGCTCGCCGGGTTGTCGTCGACGATCAGCTTCCAGGTGCCGCCGGCCTGCTGGCCGTTGAGCGCGCTGAGCGGCGAGTTCGGCTTGAACCGGCCGAAGAACGGCGGGCCGCCGTTGGCGATCAGCGTGGCCGCCGCGTCGTCGAAGATCGTGTTCTGGAAGTTGGCGTGCGTCCCCGTGCTGCCGGTCCCGCGGGCGACCAGCACGATCGGCGTGTTGTTCGGCGAGACGAGGGTGATCTGCAGGTCGGGGTCGTTGGCGTGGGTGATGTTGAGCTGGACCGTCACCCCCTGCGCCAGGAAGTTGTCGGGGACGTCGATCGTGGAGACGACCGTCCGCCCGTCGGCGATCGGGGCCGGGGTCGGGGCGTTGTAGGTGACCGTCGAGGTCGGGCCGGTGACGACCCCGCGGAGCAGGTCGACCCCCGCGTTCAGGTTCGTGTCGAGGGCGTTGCCGCGGGCGTCGGTGATCGTCGACGCGAGGGTGACGGTGTAGGTCCCGCTGAGCTTCTGGGGCGGGAAGAGGATCCGGTAGGTCCGCGGGTGGAGCGGGTCGGGGTCGGTCCCCAGCGGGTTCTTCTGGATCGTGAACGGGCCGTTGATCGGGCCGGCCGGCCCCATCACCCGGAGCACGCTCGCCGGGGTGACCGTCGTCGGGTCCATGTTGCGGTCGAACGTCACGTCGATCGAGCTGACCGACGAGTCCAGCACCAGGTTGTCGGCCGAGGCCGGCGCGCCGGGGACGCTCGTCGACTGGACGTGCGGGCCGGGGACGATCAGCGGCAGGCTGTCGACGCTGAACGGCCCGGTGAACGCCCCGTTGGCCGTCGTCAGGGGGGCGGGGGTCGCGAAGAAGTCGTTCGCCTGGCCGGTCTTGCCGTCGCGGTTCTGGTCGAGCTTGTTGCCGGGGACCTGGCCGGTGGCGACGACGCCCCCCTGCAGGCTCAGCGACCACCCGGTGAGCGTCGACGAGAGCGGGCTCAGGCTCGACTGGACCTCAAGCCGCCAGGTCCCGTTCAGCCCCTGGCCGATCAACTGGCCGAGCGGCGAGACCGGGAGGAACGTCCCGGTGAACGGCGCGAACCCGCTGTTGATCGACTGGGTGGCGTTGTCGCTGAACGTCGTGTTCGTGAAGTTCTGCCCCCCCGCGAAGGGGAACGGCGCGTGGTTGGCCAGCACGATCCGGGTGCCGGACGGCGAGATCAGGGTCAGGGTCAGGCTGCTCGCGTCCGCCGCGTTGATCGAGAGCGTGACCGAGAGCCCGGCGATCACCTGCCCGGCCGGGAACGAGCTGACCGGGATGCTCGACGTGATCGTCGAGTTCTGCGTGACCGTCTGCGGGACGTCGGTCGACGCGGTGGTGACCGTGCTCCCCGAGGGGTTGATCACCCCCTGGATGGTCCGGATCGAGTCGTGGATGTTGGCCGCGGTGATCTGCACGCTGTAGGTGCCGACGCCGCTCCGGGGGGCGAAGTTCACCTGGTACTGCGTGGCCCCGTACGGCCCGTTGTTGAGCGGGACGACCGAGCTGACCGGCACGAACCCGCCGGTCGCGTTGTTGGCCGTCGTGTCGCGGTAGAGGACCCGGACGTCGCTCGGGCTGAACGAGCTGGGGTCGACCGGCCGGTCGAACGTGACGACGAACGCGCTGACGATCGGGGTGCCGTCGGCCGCGCGGTCGACGTTGAGGGTGTCGGTCTTCTCGCCGACGGGCCCTTGGGTGATGTTGACGACCCGCGGCCCGGCGGCGAACGTCATCGTGTTGGTGCGGATGCCGAGCGGCTGCTTGCCGTCGGTCCCGCCGTTCTTGTTGCTCGACCAGATCGGGTAGGCGTGCCCGCCGTAGACGGCCAGGCCCTGGCGCGTGCCGAACCCGGCGACCGCCTCGCCGTTGGCCCCCGACTGGTTGTCGGGGATCGGGCCGAGGATCACGGTCTGGCCGGTGATCGCGTCGGTCGCGGTCTGCGAGTCGTTGGCGTAGACGTTCGTCGAGAACGTCAGGCCGCCGTCGATGCTGGTGGTCAGGTAGGTCGAGACCCGGGCCCGCGCGGCGTCGTTCCGGGTGTCGAGCCACGACAGGACCAGCGTGCCGGTGGCGCTGTCCACCGCGATGCTCGGCTGGAACTGCGACCGGCCCGCGTTGCCCCCGGCGCTCCCCTCGGTGTAGCCGTCGCGGGGGCCGTAGTCGTCGTTGACCGGCAGCGTCGAGCGGGTCCAGTTGACGCCGCCGTCGTCCGAGTAGGCGAGGTAGACGTCGGTGTTATCCGGCGGGTTGCCGACGAGCCGGTTGCGGTCGATGAACGCGGCGTAGATCCGCCCCTGGTACGGGCTGTAGGCGCCGAGCGTGTTGTCGGAGGCGACCACCGGGGTCGCGCCGATCCCCTGGTTGACCGCCGGCGCGGCGACCTGCCCGCCGCTCTCCTTGGCGCGGACGTAGGTGCTGGCCACGTTCGTGTCGACGTTCGAGGTGAACCCCGAGTTGAACGTCAGCGTGGCGAACCGGAGCGTCCCGACGTTGGAGTTGCGGTTGTCGATGATCCGGAGGGTCCACGTCCCGTTGATCTGGGAGGCGGTGGCGCCGTTGTACCGGGCGTTAAGGCTCCCCCCTTCGGCCTGGAAGTGGCCGGCGAAGGGGGCCGCGGCGCCCCGGCCGCCGGAGTTGTTCAGGTCGACGATGTTGCGCGTCGCGGCGTCGTCGAAGGTCGTGCCGATCGCCTCGCCGCTGGGGGTGATCCCCAGGTTCGCCCCGCTGGCGCCGATGGCCTGGTTCGTGCCGCCGCCGGAGTCGGTCTGGTTGTTCAGCAGGACGATCGGCGAGAGCCCGCTGCCGGGGGGCGGGATCAGGACGATCTGAAGCTCGCCGATCGACGGGTGGACCAGGGCCAGGTTGACCGTCACCCCGGTGACCGAGAGGAACCGCGGGTCGGTGACGTTGACGCCGATCGGGAAGTCGGTCGTGGTCGGCGAGTTGGGCGTCCCCGCCCCGGCGTCGCCGATCGGGCCGCCGTTGTTCGTGTACGAGAGGGCGACCGACCCGTTGGTGACCCGGTCGGAGTAGATCTGGTCGTACTGCGGGTTGGCCCGCGACCCGACCCCCCAGTCGTCCCAGACGACCGTCACCTGGCCCGGGTTCACCCCGCGCGCCGACGACCCCTGGCTGACCGTCAGCCGCGGCGTGGCGGGCCGGTTCAGCCCGAAGTTGCCGTTGTCGTTCAGCGCCAGGATGCCCGAGAACGAGTTCCCCCCGTCGCTCGAGCTGACCAGCCGGATCCGGTTCGGGTTGTAGTTGCTCGGCCCGAACGCCGGCGCGACGTCGGCCGAGACCCACGAGACGTACACGTTGCCCGAGTACGGGTCGCTCTGCGACCGGTTCACCCCGTCGTACCCGATGTCGTTGAACGTCTTCACCGAGTCGTCGACCGCCAGCGTCGGGCTGAACGCCGGGTCCTGGACCCACTTGTAAACTTCTTTATTGGTGAACTGCGCCTGCGGCGTACCGGTCGAGAAGTTGTACTTCGAAAGCAGTAAAACGCCGGACGAGTTGTCGGCCTTGTGGCCGGAATAAAGGATGTAAAAGTTGTCGTTCCGGTCGAACGCGATGCTCGCGTCGGAGTACTGCGGGAAGAGCACGACCGGGTTCGACGTCGTCGGGTCGTACGACTGCGGGAACGAGAACCCCCCCGGCGTCCCCTGGCGCAGCCAGGACTGCCCGCCGTCGTTGGAGACGGCGAACTCGACGATCTCCGTCGGCCCGGGGGCGAGCTGCGGGTCGTTCCGCGTCCAGACCGCCGCGAGCTTCTGGGGGTTGTTCTGGTCGACCGTGATCGACGGGCTGCTCATGTTCCCCGCGCCGCTGACGGCCGAGATCGGCACCGTCGCCGGGGAGAACGTCGACGACGGCAGCGTCGCCAGCAGCTCGCGGGCCTCCAGCGCGTCGACCGACGGCCGGTGCACCATATCGACCCGCCCCGACCTCCGGCGCGCGCCGCCCGCGGGCCGACTACGGGGCCCCTCCGTCTTGACCTTGGACGTATCGGCACTCATGGCCAGCTCTCCGCTATATCTGTTCGCCGCCCCACGCTGCGGGACGGCCGGGGGCGAGTCTCGACGTCGAGCCAGTAGTCAACACACCGTACGAAGGGGCAGCCCAGTGAACGCACGAAGCATGCAGCCAGTTACCCGGTTAGTCAAATTAACAAGACCGGGCATGATTGCCATGAGGCAGCGAGTCAAGTTTTTCGGCGGGCGATCCGAGATTCGCATCGATGCTATCAACCACACATCAATGCGTCAACGGGCTGACTCTATTTTTTTCCGACCCCCGCGCGGCCGAAAACCGTGACACGCCGCCGGCACCGGCGCGGCGGTCCTCGCGTCGATCCCGGGGCGACGTGGTAGAGTTATTGACGTGTGAACGGGCGGGGGCGTGGAAATGTTTATAAAGGCTGGAAATGGCGCGCATCAACCCCTTTTTAAGGGTCTCCGGCGAGCCCTTTGATCGAGCCGGCCGGCGGCCGGCGCGTGTGGCGTGCTTACTTCAAATAGTGCCAGAAGATGCACCAGTTCAAGATCCAGCGCTTTTCCCGCTCCGCGAGCCCCGGCTCGATCCCGTCCAGTTCCTTCATGCAGGCGGCGTAGTTGATGTCTTCGAACTCGGCGACGTCCGTCTTCTTCTCGGGACGGTGCGCCGGGTGCCGGGGGATCGCGTCCACGGCGCGGTCGTAGACGGCGACGAGGAATTCGAAGGCCGCGCGGTACTCGTCCGGCGTGTACCCGGGCGCGCGCCGACGCAGGGCCTTGAGGGCCCCCGCCTCGTTCCCGTAGCTGCCGTGGCCGCGGAAACGGATCGCCACGTCGCAGGCGACGTCGAGCAGTATCGGGTCGGTGGGAATCGGCATGGGCGTATCGGGCCGAGGCCCGCCGACGCGCCGGCGGGCGGACCCGTCCCCGTACTCAAGGGGTCAGACCCCGCCCTTATAACCGACCCGTCGGCGCCGCGACAGCCCCGACCGCTTACCGGTCGGGCTTCATCAACGAATCGACAACCAAGGCCCCGAGCGCCTCGTCGACGAGCGAGGCCGACGGCGGCTTCGGGGCCTCCGCCGCCTGGTTCGGGCGGACCCGGGGCGCGGCCACGACGGGGGCCGGGGCCGCGGGTGCCGCCGACGCTTTCGCGGGGGCCGGGGTCGTCGGGGCGCTCATCGCGGCGGCGCTGGCCGCGAAGTTCAGCCCGGCGGACACCGACGGGGCGCCGGCGGCGGAGACCGTGCCGGTTTTCAAGGCCCGGTACTTGTACGGCGCCAGGGCCGGGATGCTGACCTGCGACGGGTCGCCGAACTGGCCGAGCAGCCGGGGGGGCTTGCCCGGGTCGTCGTTCGGCCCGTACACGAAGAACTGGCCGGTCGACGGCCGGTAGACCGCCGGCTCGGTGACGCCCAGGCCGTCGTAGTCGCCCGGGGCGGGGACGTCGCCGGGGGCGAACTGGTAGACGCGGCCGCCCGCCGGCCCGAGGATGAAGAACTGGCCCGTGCTCTCGCGCCAGACCGCCGGCTCGACGTTCCGCGAGGTCGCCGTCGCGCCGAAGGCGGGGACCGCGTCGTAGGCCCCCGGCACGGGGACGTCCCCCGGACCGCCGAAGTGGACCTGGGCGACGTCGCCCGACGGGCGGAGGATGAACCAGGTCGCGTTCCAGCCCGCGCGGAAGACGGCGAACTCGGCCTTGCCCGTGTTGTCGTAGTCGGCCGGGACGGGGACGTCCCCCGGCTGCGGGGCGACGACGACTTTGGAGGTCGGCGTGCCGAGCACGAAGAACTCGCCGGTCTCCGGCCGGTAGACGCCGGGGACGGAGACGCCGGTCCCGTAGTAGTCGGCGACGACCGGCACGTCGTGGTTCGGCCAGCCGAAGGTGACGAGCAGTTGGCCGACGTAGTTGTTCGACGGGTTCTGCACGAACCACTGCGCCGTGCTCGGCCGGTAGAGCGCCGGGTCGGTCTTGCCGGTCCCGAAGAAGTCGCCCGAGAGGGGGACGTCGAGCGACCCGGCGCCGAAGCCGACGTTGGCCAGGGTGCCGTAGCCGTTGACGAACCATTGCAGGTACGACGTCGTCGTCCGGCGGAAGAGTTGGAGTTCGGTCCGGCCGTCGCCGTTGTAGTCGCCGTCGACCGTGATCAGGCGGACCTGCAAGGCGGGGCTGGTGGCCGCGCTGACCTGGTTGCTCGCGTTGGTCGCGGTGGCGGCGTACTTGTAGAGGCCGTTGTTGAGCGGGGTCGGCAGCGCGACCTGGAACTTGCCGGCGCCGTCGGCGGTGGCGGTGCCGACCAGGACCGCCTTGTTCGTGCCGACGGCCCCCGCCGTCACGTCGTAAACCTTGACCGTCGCCCCCGGGTCGGCCGTGCCGACGATGACCGGCCGGCGGGCGCTGGTCACGCCGTCCCCCTTGACGCCGGTGTCGGACCCGGGGTCGAGGCTCAGCGTCGGCACGAGCGGGCCGGCCTGCGTGGTCGTGTCGATCCGGATCTGGAGGGCCGGATTCGACGCCGGACTGTCGGTCCCCGCCGCGTTCGTCTGGACGACGGTGTAGCTGTACGTCCCGTTGGCGAGCGGGCCGGGGTCCTGGACCGTCGCCGTGGTGCCGGCGACGTTCGTGAGCGTGGCGATCGGCGTCGAGAGGCCGGCGCGGTAGAGGCGGACCGTGGCCCCCGGCAGGAGGTTGGCGAGGTCGAACACCGGCGCCACGACGTTCGTGACGTTGTCCCCCTTGACCCCCGAGTCGGACGCCGGGTCGAGGACGATCGCGGGGGCGGCCGGCACCGTCGCGTCGATCGTGACGGCCAGCGCCGGGCTGGACGTGCTCGGGTTCCCCGCGGCGCTGACCTGCCGGACCGTGTAGAGGTGGGCGCCGTTGGGGACGGGGCCCGGGTCGCGGACCGTCACCGTGCCGGCCGAGGCCACGAGGAGGGAGGCGACCTTGGTCCCGTCGCGGAAGAGTTCGACGGTCGCCCCGGCGACCGCGCCGGAGGCGTTGAACGCCGGGTTGGTGGCGCCCGTCAGGTTGTCCCCCTTGGCGCCGGTGTCGCTCGCCGGGTCGAGCTTGAGCCCGGTCGGGGCGACCGGGGCCGTGCCGTCGACGGTGATCGTGAGCGACGGACCCGAGGGGCTGGTCTTGCCGTTGGCGTCGACCACCTGGCACGTATACGTGTATGAGCCGTTGGAGAGCGGCCCGGGGTCGCGGACCGTCACCGTGCCGCCGGGCCCGGTCGGGACCGACGCGACGACGGTCACCCCGCGGAGCAGCAGCAGCGTGCTGTTGGGGGCGACCGAGGCGACGTCGAACGCCGGGTTGGTGACGTTCGTGACGTTGTCCCCCTTCACGCCCGAGTCGGAGTCGGCGTTCAGCGTGATCGTCCCCGGCGGGTCGTTGGCGATCCGGATCGTCAGCGGGGCGCTGTAGACGCCGACGTTCCCCGCCAGGTCGGTCAGGAAGACCTGGTAGACGTGGACGCCGGGGGGGACCGGGCCCGGGTCGCGGACCTTCATCGTGCCGGTCGTCGCGTTGTAGTACGAGAGGTCGTCGGGCGAGGCCGGGGCGACGATGACGCCGTCGCGGACGAGCGTCAGCTTCGAGTTCACCTTGAAGCCGGTGACCGTGACGGGGACGTCGAAGATCGGGCTGGTGTCGCTGGTGAGGTTGTCCCCCTTGGCGCCGGTGTCGCTCGCCGGGTCGAGCACGGGGGCGCCGGTGATCGGGGGCTGGGCCGTGTCGTAGGTCACGGTGATCGCGCCGCCGACCGGGCTGTGGTTGCCGGCGAGGTCGACCTGCTCGATCGTGTAGACGTAGCGGCCGTCGGCGAGGCTGTCGTCGTCGGTGATCTTGACGAGCCCGCCGGCCGCGACGTTGACGATCGAGTGGACGATCACCGGCGACCCGACCGGCAGGCCGGTGACCGGGTCGAGCGCGACGCGCCAGAGGTTGAGCGTCGCCCCCTTGAGCACCGCGCCGGGGCCGGACGCCGAGCCGGCGTCAAACACCGGGTGGGCGAGCTTGATGATCTGCGTGATGTTGTCGTTGTTGCTGACCCCCGTGTCGCTCCCCGGGTCGAGCCGGAACGGCGCCGGGGTGACCGGCGCCGTCGCCAGGATGACCACCGTCAGGCCCGCGCTGAACGAGCCGACGTTCCCCGCCAGGTCGGTCAAGCGGATCGTGTAGACGTATTTCCCGTCGGGGATCTTCGAGTCGTTGCCGTTGATGTCGGCGATCGGCACGACCCCGCCGGCCGTGTTGACCAGCGTGTTGACGACGACCGGCGTGCCGGGGAGGCCGGTGACGGGGTCGACCAGCGCCCGGTAGAGGGTGACCGTGGCCCCGGGCTCGACCGGGCGGCCGCCGGCGCCGGCGTCGAAGACGGGGGCGGCGAACGGCTTGCCGTTGTTGTTCCGGGTCACCTGGTCGTTGGCGAACGTGCCGGTGTCGGACGACGCTTCGAGCACCGGCGCCGAGGGCGGGTCGGGCTGCGGGACGGTCGTGTCGATCGTCACCGTGTACGCCGCGCTGATCGGGCTCGGGTTGCCGGCGACGTCGATCTGCTGGGCGGTGTAGATGTAGGTCCCGTCGGGGATCGCGCCGCCGCCGTTGTTGGTGTCGGCGATCATGACGAGGCCGCCGGCGCCGGGGGTGACGTCGGTCAGCGTCGCGACGAGGACCGGGCCGGTCGGCACGCCGTTGACCACCCGGTTGCGGAACAGCTGCACGGTGGCCCGGGGGACGACGCCGTAGACGTCGAACTGCGGGGCCGGGAACGCCCCGTTGTTGTCGCGCGTGACGCCGTCGTTGTTAAACGTCCCGGTGTCGTAGAGCGGGTCGAGCCGGAACGGCGCGGGGGCGGCGGGCGGGGTCGCGAGGACCGTCACGTCGAGGTCCGAGCCGGCCGGCAGCGCGTTGCCCGCGAGGTCGATCTGCTGGACCGTGTACCGGTACCTGCCGTCGGGGATCGGGCCGCCGGAGGGGAGGTTGACGTCGGCGATCTGCACCGTCCCGCCGGTCGACCCCTGGGTCAGCACGTTGACCAGGACGGGGGTGCCGTAAGTCCCCGTCGCCGGGTCGTAGGCGGCGCGGAAGAGCTTGACGATCCCGTTCGGCTCGATGTTCGTCGCGTTGAAGACCGGGGCGTTGCCGGGGCTCGGGCTGTTGTTCCGGCGGGTGATCTTGTCGTTGTTGTAGGTCCCCGTGTCGCTCGCGGGGTCGAGCGAGAGGCCGGGGACGGCCGGCGGCGTCGAGTCGATGATCACCTGGTTGCCGGAGACGAAGGTGACGCCGCCGACGGACGACAGGCCGAGCGTGACCGTCCCCGCGCTGTGGGCCGTCTCGTCGAACGTGAAGACGGTCGCCAGGGCGGCGGGGATCGTGCCGCCGAAGAAGCCGTGGACGGGGCCGGTCGACAGGTCGGCCGGGGTCAGGCCGGGGAAGATCGACTGCCCCTGCGTCGTGAGCTGGACGTTCTTCGGGACCTCGCCGCCGCTGCCGAGCGAGGTGTACGTGATCCCCGGGAAGATGGCCGTGAGCCAGGCGTAGCCCTGCACGTTCGGGTCTTGGTTGGTCTCGGCCTGGGTGTACAGGCCGCCGCCGGTGTTGAGGTAGTTCTTGATGTCGTCGCCGTGGGCGCCGAGCATCGTCAGGTCGGCGTCGGTCAGGTCGTCGAACGTCTCGTTGGCGGTCGTGATGTAGAGCAGGCCGACCTGGGCGAGCGTGACGTTGCCGGCCGGCTTGGCCTTGTCGTCGGTCGCGGCGGCGGGCAGCCCCTTCAGGAACGCGTCCATGTTGGAGGTGCCGTTGACGTAGAGGATCGACCAGCCGAGGCCCGGCAGGGGCGACTTGAGGAAGGCCGAGTCGATCGCCGAGGCGGCGAAGCCGAGGCCGCCGGCGTCGGACTGGGCGCCGAGGGCGACCAGGATCTTCTGGCCGTTGGTCACGTTCGGCTGGATCGCCTCCAGCACCTTCTGCATGTAGAGCCAGCCGTTCCGGTTCGCGCCGCCGGGGCCGCCGGCGTCGCCGTGCAGGTCGGAGTCGGTCCCGTCGAGGACGATCGCCCCGCGGTTGCCGAACGTCGGCGAGCCGGTGCTCGGGTTCCCCGCCAGGTCGACCTGGATCGCCGTGTAGATGTACGCGAAGCCCGCCGGCGGCGCCGTGTTCGCCGGGCTGCCGACCGGGCTGTCGGGGATCCGCGAGCCGTCGCCGTTGATGTCGGCGATCCGCACGGTGTTCTCGGGGCCGGTCGGGGTGACGTCGAGCAGCGTGTTGACCAGGACCGGGGCGCCGAACGGCTGGCCGGTCGCCGGGTCGATCGCGTCGCGGTAGAGCTTGACCGTCGCGTGCGGCTCGACCCCGGAGACGTCGAACAGCGGGGCGTTGCCGCCCGCGTTGTTGAAGTTCGTGTAGTTGTCCGAATTCGAGGTCCCCGAGTCGGTCGTCGAGACGAGCCGCACCTTCGTCGGCGGCGCCGGCGCGGTGGAGTCGACGATCACCGGCAGCGCCGGCGCGAAGTCGGGGCTCTGGAGGTTGAGCACGTCGACCTGGTAGGCCGTGTAGAGGTACTGGTTTTGCTGCGGCGGCGCGGTGTCGATCGGGTTGTTCAGCGGCGTGTCCGGGATCGTCCCGTTGCCGCCGTTGACGTCGGCGACCTGGACCGACCCGGTCGACCCCGTGTTGACCGCCGAGCCGACGACCGTGAACGCCCCGAGCGTCCCGTTCACCTGCGTAGCGCGGACGAGGTAAACGGTCGCCCCCGGCAGCACGCCGGTCACGTTGAACAGCGGGGATTTGCCGTCGGCGTTGTTGAAGTTGGTGTAGCGGTCGCCGTTGTACGTCCCCGAGTCGGTCGACGGGTCGAGCGTGACCGACAGCGGCGCGGGGGCCGACGCCTGCTCGTAGACGAACGTGAACAGCGTCATGTTCCCCGTCGCGCCGGTCTGGTCGGTCGCCTGGAGGCCGAACGTGTAGACGCCGCTCGGCTTGCCGGCGAAGTACTTGTCGACCGTCACCTTGAACCGGCCGGCCGCGTCGGTCTGCGTCGTCCCGGCGACCGCCGCGACGGGCTTCGGGTGCGCCGGGTCGGTCAGGTCGTAGAGGGCGACGTTCACCGTGTTGCCGAAGGCCGACTGCTCGCTGTAGCCGGTGATGACGGGCGAGGTGTTGAGGGTCACTTCCTTGTTGTCGTTCGTCCGACGCATGAAGAGGGAGGCCGTGTCGAACGAGACGAAGTCACCGGCGGCGGGGGTCGTGTTGGGGGCGATCCAGGGGGCGAGGTTGATCATGAACTGGCCGCGGCCGTAGGTCGACGCGACCAGGATGTCGGGGTCGCCCGCCTGCCAGACCGCCCGGCCGGACGACGGGTTGACCTTCCCGGCGGCCATGCTCAGGTCGGCCACTCGGGTGTTCGGGAGGTAGCCGCCGTCGGCCAGTTGGAGCTGCTGGGCGACGGCCATCGCCGGGTCGGGGGCCTGGTCGGCGACGTTCGGGAAGAGGGCCCAGGTCGCCCCGTTGTCGAGCGACCGGTAGACGCCGCCGTTCCCCGAGACGTAGAGGACGGGGTGGGTCCCCGCCGCCGGGTTGCTCGGGTTGTTGGGGATCTGGTACCGCCAGTCGACCTGGAGCGCCGTCAGGGCGGTCAGCCGCGCGGAGGCCTGCTGGGCGGCGAGGGCGGGGTTTTGGTTGTAGGCGGGGATGGTGATGTTGAAGAGGTTGCCGGTGACCCGCTGCCAGGGCTGGCCGCCGAGCGAGTCGCCAATGTGGTACACGCCCCGGGTCGTGACGGCGTACGCCTCGTGGCTCCCGCGGGTCGGGTTGGCGACGATCCGCTGGACCGGCTCGTTGTTGATGCCGGCGGAGATGTCGATCCACTGGTTGCCGTTGCCGCCGCTGCCGCCGCCGACGTTGGTCACGTAGATGTGGCCGTCGACCGTCCCGGCGTAGAGGAAGTTGTCGAGGTTGCCGACCCCGTTGGGGGCCTTCGGGTCGGGCGCGCCGAAGGCGACGGCCGGGGCGTACGCGCCGAGCGGGTTCGAGATCGGGAACCAGTTCACCCCCTGGTCCTCGGTCCGGTAGATCGTCCCGTTGTTGCTGCTGATGATGACCTGGTTGCCGTTGACCGGGTTGACGGCGAAGTTGCCGAAGATGGTTTCGCCGTTGTTATAGACCTGCTGGCCGAACCACGTCGGGTCGTTCGGGCCGGAGGTCAGGCCGAACGTCCGGCCGATCCCGTTGACCTGGAAGAAGTTCGTGCCGGCCTGGAAGACGGTCCGGTAGACCGTCCCCGAGCCGCCCGGGTCGGTCGCGACGGCGAACGAGTTGCCGTCCTGCCCGGACCAGCCGGGGTTGCCGGCGGAGACGACGTTCCCCCCCGAGGCCGGGACCCCCGCGTTGCGGACGCCGCCGTAAAAGATGACCGACATCGGGTTGTTCGAGCTGTTCGTCGCGCTCGGCTGCACGGCCCCGTAGAAGAACTGCGTGATCGACAGGTTGCCGTTGCGGCTGCCGAGCGGCCCCGGCGCGGTGCCGACGCCGCCGATCATCGTCCCGTTGTCGTCGACCCCGGTGAACACCCCCTGGTCGTCGCCGAGGATCAACCGGGCGTGCCCCGTCTGCGGGTCGACGTAGGTAATTAACCGGTGCTGCCCGGTCGACGTGTTCAGCAGCGGGTCGTTCGCGTTGTAGTACGAGTTCGAGTAGTACGTGAAGACCCGCGCGTTGGCCCCGGTGTTGGAGAACCCGGTGACGTTGAACGTGTGCAGCGTCGAGTTCACCGCGAACGGGTTCGACGGGTCGCGGATCAGGTTCAGGTAGGCGCGGGGGATGGCGAAGCCCGTGTTCGGGTCGATCAGGTAGGCCGACGGGTAGTTCACCGGGTCGATCAGGCCGACCGGGCCGGCCGTGTTGACCTGGAGCTTGCCGCCGTCGGGGCGGGAGTTGTCGTACGCGACGAAGTTGTGCGGGTCGAACAGCGCCGTCGTGTCGACCCGCAGGAACCCGGGCTGGTTGACGCCCGCCCCGCCGCCGATGTAGACCACGTTCGGGTTCGTCGGGTCGATCGCGAAGCTGACGGCCCCCCCGTTCGCCCCCGCGCCGTACGACGCCAGGGTCTCGTTGTTCGACGGGTAGAGGCCGAACCCGTTCGAGACCGCCGGCAGGGCGATCTTGGTCCAGTTCTGGCCGTAGTCCTTGGTCAGATAGAGGCCGTCGAAGCCGGAGGCGGTGGTCACGAGGGCGTAGAGCCACCCCTCGTAAAGCTGGTCGATCAGGTTGACGTTGTTCGGGACGTTCGAGTTCAAGAGGTACGGCTTGGCCAGGAGGATCCGGCCGTCGGCCGTGCCGGTCGGCGGGGCGCCGAGGTTCACGGAGACCGGCTGGCCGGTGTTCACGTCCTGGATCAGCGGGTCCCCCTTCGTGCCCGGCATCGGGAACCAGCTCTGCCCCTGGTTCGGGCTGGAATAGACGCCGCTGCCGGGGAACGAGGCGTAGACCGTTTGCAGGTTGCCGCCGACGACGCCGAGGCCCGAGAGCGGGTCGAGCACGACGTCGGTCGCCTTGCCGAGCGACGGGTTGGAGACGCGCTGCCAGGTCGTCCCGGTGTCGAGGCTCCGCCAGAGGCCGGCGGTGGCCGACGACCCGCCGAGCGCCGCGTAGACGATCTCCTGGTTGTTCCCGTTCGGCGTCGGGTCGACGACGATCTTGTACGAGACCGTCGCGTTCTGCGAGAACGTCTTGTCGCGGCCGGCGTAGGGGCCGGTGTTCGTAAGGCTGTCGAGCAACTCCCAGGTCGCCCCGCCGTCCATCGAGCGGAGGAAGCCGTAGCCCTTCGTCCCGGTGTCCGGGTTCCCCAGGCCGACGAACACGATCGACTTCGTCGGGTCGGCCCCGCGGGGGAAGACGGCGATCGTGCCGACGTTGATGCCGGCCGTCGGGCCGAAGTCGGTCAGCGGGATCCAGGTCGGCCCGTTCGGGTCGTTGGTCAGGAAGTTGGTCGTCTTCCAGACGCCCCCGGTCGCGCCGCCGGCGAAGACGGTGTTCCCCGACGGGTCGGACGGGTCGACCGCCAGGGCCCCCACCTGCCCCGTCTTTTGGGCCCCGGTGATCGGGTTGACGATCGGGGCCGGGCCGACCGACGTCCACTGGTTCGACGCCAGCAGGCTCGACGGCGCGTCGTTGAAGATCCGGAAGTGGGCCGTCGCCTGGTCGGCCACCGGCTCGCCCAGGCCGGTGCCGGGCGTCTTCTCCAGGAGCGTCAGCGACCACGAGTTCAACTGGCTCGCCCCGCCGAGCGCCGAGCCGCTGTTCTCGACGATCAGGGTCCACGTCCCCTTCGCGTTCAGCGAGCCGTTGGCGAAGTTCACGCCGAGCGAGTTCAAGGGGTTGTACCGCCCGAAGAACGGCGCCGAGCCCGCGGCGATCGGCGTCTGCGGGCTCGTCGCGTCGTCGAAGACCGTCCCGCTGAAGTTCGCCGACCCCGCCGCGCCGACGTGCTGGAACAGGACCGCCCGGCTCCCGCTGACGATCGTCCCGTTGACGACGACCCCGTCCGGCCCGACCAGCGTGACCTTCAGGTCCGGGTCGTTCGGGTACGTGATGTCGAGCTTCACCGTGACCCCGGTCACGATGAAGCTGTCGGGGACGGTGATCGTCGACGTGACGACGGCCGGCGTCGGCGTCGGCCCGGGGACGGCGTCGGGGATCGCGACGGCGCCCGTCGAGCTGTAAAGGTTCGCCACGTCGACGGCGTACGGGTTCTTGCCGCGGAGCGAGTACAGGCCCGCGTTCAGGTTCGTGTCGAGCGCGTTCCCCAGCGTGTCCGTGATCGTCGACGCGAGCGTGATCGAGTACGTCCCGCTCAGCGCCTGCCTCGGGAAGCCGACCCGGAAGACGCTCGCCGCCGTCGCCGCGGGGGTGGGCACGCCGCCGACCAACGGGGTGACGGTGAACGGCTCGGCCGCCGTCGGCAGGATCAGGCCCGCCGGCCCGAGGATGCGCACGACCGCCGCCGGCGTGAACGACGACGCCAGGACGTTCCGGTCGAACGTGACGTCGATGTACGACGCCGAGTTGTTCAACACCTCGTTATCCGTCGCCCCGTTCGGGCCGGACGGGTTCCGGTTCTGCACCTGCGTCGCGACGACGTGCGGCCCGGGGACGATCAGCGGCAGGACCACGTCCGAGGTCGCCGGGCCGGGGACGTTCCAGGCGTTGTTCGCGGCCCGCCCGTTCGCCGCCTGGTCGAGCCCCTCCGACGCCTTGAGCACCGCGCCGTTGTAGTAGCGGATCCGGGCGTTGATCGGGTACGCCGCGGTCGGCGCGATCGAGTAGCTGTACGTGCCGACCTTCCACTGGGGCGTGAACGAGACGCGGAACGTCGTGTAGCCGAAATACCCGTTGTTGTTCGGGTCGCCCGGGTTCGTCGTGACCGGCGCCACGGTCGCGCCGAGGGACCCGAGGCCGCTGACGTTCCCGTTCGGGTCGCGGAACGTGAAAGTGAAGTTGCCGCCGTTCGGGTCGATCGAGGCGGGGTCGACCGGCCGGTCGAACGTGACGAGGAACGACCCCGCCTGCGGGCCGCCGTCCTTCGGGCCGTTCGCCGTGTTCCGGACGTTGTTGAGCGTGTCCCCCGGCTCGCCGACGGGGCCGAACGTGCTGGAGACGACGCGCGGGCCGGCGGCCGTCTGCGTGCGCCCGACGACGATCCGCAGGCCGCCGACGACCGCGCCGTTGTTCTGGTTGCCGTCGCTGCCGCCGTTCAGGTTGCTCGCCCAGATCGGGAAGATGGTCCCGTTGTAGACGGCCAGGCCCTGGTGGTCGCCGAACCCGAACGTCGTGTCGCGGCTGACCGTGTTGCCGGCCGACTGGTTGTCGGGGATCGGGCCCAGGTTCACCGCCTTCTGCGTGATCGCGTCGACGGCCGTCTTCGAGGCGTTCGCGTACGCCCCGGCGCTCCAGCTCCGGCCGCCGTCGATGCTCGTGTTGACGTACGTCGCCACCCGCGCCCGGGCGGCGTCGTCGCGCGTGTCGAAGTACGAGGCGACGACCATGCCGGTGGCCGGGTCGACCGCCAGTTGCGGCGCGAACGCCGGGCGCCCCGCCGCGATCCCCGACTCGCTCCGGCCGTCGGTCCCGGCGTTGGCGTCGCTGACGAGGACCGGGCCGTTCCAGCTCTGGCCGCCGTCGTCGGAGTAGATCAGGCGGATCGTCGTCGCGTCGGCCGGCACCCCGGCGGTGGTCGTGTCGCGGTCGGTGTAGGCGACGTAGAGCCGGCCCCCGTAGGGGCTGTACGGGCCGAGCGTGTTGTCCGACGCGATCACCGGCGCCGGGCCGAACCCGGTCGGCGTGGCGAGGATCGCGCCGCTGTTCGGGAAGACCCCGCCGTTGACGACCCCGTGCACGCCCGACGTCGCGATCGCCGACTCGCCCCCGAACGTCGTCCCCGTCAGGTTGAGCGAGAAGAGCTTGACCGCCTGCGCGCCGGGCGAGGCGTCGGGCCGGTAGTCGGTGACGACGAGCTGCCAGGTGCCGTTGAGTTGGCTCCCCCGGGCACCGGCGAAGGACTGAAGGACCCCGCCGTCGGGCCGGAACGAGCCGACCGTCGACGGCCCCCCGATGATCCCGTCGATCGACGCCGCGGCCGCGTCTTCGAACAGCGTGCCGACCGCGTTGCCGCCGGCGTCGACCCCGAGGTTCGCCAGGGTCGCCGCCGAGGCCCCCTGCCCCGCGATCGGCGCCCCGTTGCCGTCGACCGCGTTGTTCAGCAGGAAGATCGACGGCAGGTTGCTCCCGGCCGGCGGCACCAGTTGGATCGAGATCTGCTTCAGGTCGGCGTGCGTCAGCGCGACGGACACCGTCAGCTTCGAAAGGATGAACGAGCCCGGGTTGGCGACGTTCACCGCCAGCGGGATCGACGTCTGGGCCGGCGTGGTCGCGTTCGACGCGTTGCCGATCGGCGTGTTCGGCGCGGTGGAGAACGGCGCGACGACGAGCTGGCCCGTGCTCAGCATGATCCGGTCGCGGCCGTTGCTCTGCACCCCCGTGTCGCCCCAGACGACCGACACCAGCCCGCCGGGGACGGCGACCGGCCGACCGCTGGACGGGTCGGCCGGGCGCCCCTGGCTGACCGAGATCGACGGCGCGCTCGCCTCGTCGTTAAACCCGCCGCTCAGCGTGCGGAACCCGAACGACTGACCCCCGTCGGCCGAGGCCCCGAGGACGATCCGGCTGTTCGTCGCCGGCGCGGAGGCGTTGAAGGCCGACTGGTACGCCACGTACACGGCGCCGTAGAGGCCGCCCCCCGCGAGGAGGTCGGCCCCCGGGTCCGACTGCTGGTACGTCCCGTTCGGGTCGAGGTACGCCCCGCGGTTGGCGTCGACTTCGAGGGTCGGCTTGAAGGCGGCCCCCTGCGCCGTCGTCCACGACGTGATGACGCGGTTCGTCAGCGTCTGCGCCGGCGTCGCGTTCACGAAGCTGAACCGCTGGAGCAGCAGCTCGCCGGACGAGTAGTCGTTGCGCCGGGGCTCGTTCAGGATGTAAAAGTTGTCGTGCGCGTCGAACGCGACGGAGACGTCGGTGATCGCCGGCAGGACGTTGGCCGGGGTGGCCGGGTCGGCGGCGTCGTTGCCGAGCGAGCCCCCCAGGGGCGACCAGCTGTTGCCCCCGTCGGTCGAGTAAGCCGCCTGCGCGTAGACCGGCGTCGGCCCCCCGTTCGTCCCGACGTGCAGCGGGTTCTGCGGGTCGTTGCGGACCCAGACCGCCACCATCTTCATCGGGTTGTTCGGGTCGATCGCGATCGACGGCGTGTTGGCGTTCCCGCTCAGCGTCGAGACCGGCGTCCGCGACGTCGTCGTGACCGGCGGCAGCGTCGCCAGCAGCGTCCGCGACTCCAGGGCCTCCAGCGCCAGCCCCCGGAGCCGCGACTTACGGATCCGGGCGGCCCGGACCCCGGACCCCGACCCGGCGCGTACCTTCGAACCGACGACCCCGTACGCATCGGCGCGCATGATGACTCTCCGCTGTCTCTTCGGAGCGCTCCCGCGGGGGACGGCGCACCTGGGGCAATCTCTAGACGCTGGGGAGAAGATCCGGAATGCGACGAATCCGCAAAGCATGCAAAGTCGGCCGGACCGAGTCAAGCATGCCGAATTTCATAAGGCGGTTTTCTTAGAACGGTGTTTTAATTAATAATCCCAGGAAATTACGATATTCTCATCCTATTCCGTTCCGCCGCATATCATATCGGTTATGACTGATTTGTGGCAATCATGGTACTATCCGACAGTTGTATGTCAACCAAAAATAGGACGATCCGACCGATTTCCGTACGGGCGCCCCCCCGCCCCGGCCCCCGGGCCGCCCCGAACCGTAATCAGGCGTACAGGATCGGCGCCCGACCGGGGGTCCCGGGTTCTCGGGCGTGTATCACCCCCCTGCCCGCCAGGACAGCCCGCGTGGGACCCGCCCCGGCCTGCCCGCGCCATCGTCGCGACGTGGACGCGTGTGCGCGGGTTCCCCGCCCCGCCCGCTCGGGGTCAGGGCCTCGGGACGTGCCTGTACGTCCGACGCCGCTCGTCCGAACAGACGTACCGGACCATCCCCGGCTCGCAGGCTCCGAGCCGCCGGAAATTCTCCCGAGCCTGGCGGAGCGTCAGGCCGCGGTTGTTTCCCGACGGCCTGTCCGGGTCGTCAAGATCCCCCCCGCCGTCCTCCCAGTAACACACGGGGCAGACGTCATACATCCCCCGCTCTTCCAGCGTGAAGTGGTCGCAGCAGGGACACGGAAACAATTCCACCGGCACGATCCCCCCGCGTAAGCCGCCCGACAACCGGACACGACCGCCGTTCGCCACCGGCCGCCGTCCGCGTCCCACGCCCGCACGCCGGGCTTCACGTCCCGATAGACGTCCGCCAGGTCGTCGCCCAGGTCGCCCAAAACCGGCCCGTCGTCCCGGGAGGGTTCGCTCGGGTCGAAATCGGCCCAGTAGTTCGCCTGGCGCCCGAGGACGTGATGGACCCGGTCGAACACCTGCCGCCACTCACCGTCCGACACCTCAAACGACTCGGGCACGTCCGCGTCGTCCCCGGACACTTCTCCATCGGGGAGCATGAACGCCGCGGCGTACAGGAGGGCCAAAGCGCCCAGCATTTCCCCCACCCAATGCCGGGCGTCGTCCGTCGGACGTTCCATGAGCCCGCAGAACCGTTCGGCCGCCCGCCTGAACGCGGAGACCCCGTCGTGGCCTGAGACCCCCTCGTTCACGCCCCCTCCCCCTCCGTCTCCACGCCCCCGCATCACCCCCCTACCCTCCCAGCCGACCGACCGGCGCGGTCGCCGCCCCCGGCGCTTCCGTCGGCGTCATCCGGTCCACCCTTCGAACCCCGAGACCGTCCCCGCCGCGCTGTCGTCCCCGGCGACGCCCCGACCCCGTCGACCGACCGCCGTCCCGATTCGCCCCGATACGGGCCGGCGACCGCGCCTTGAGAACTTGGTTCCAAGGGACCAATTTGCCCATTTCGTTCGTCGCCTTGGTTCCAAGTTAACGTGCTTTCAGGTTGTCTTGAGACCAAGTGGTATTAGTGCCTTGAGACCGAGTTAACTCGATGCCAAGGTGTCGAGCTACATGGTACGACAGGCACCATGACAACTTGGTTCCAAGTTACCAATGTCTCTTGGGACCCATGTTGACTCAGGCACCAAGTTCCCAAGTCGACAATAACCCTGGGCAGCAAGGTCCACCGTGAACCTTATCACCTTGGTCTCAAGTTCACCCATGAGACTTGGTGGCCTATCTCCCAAGGGGCCTTGAAACTTTTGAAACCAAGTCAACCGTTTTACCTTGAAACCCATCCCCCTTGGTCCATTGCTGCCTTGGCCTATGCCTTAACTTGACCCCTTGCCATCAAGCTGCCTTCAAGACCATGACGCCTTGAGACCGATGTAGCGATGGCACCTTGATCACAAGGAACTCAAGGTACCTTGGCCCCTTGAATCAATGATGAACTTGAAACCCAGGTAACAAGGAAACCAGTGACCAAGAGGCCTTAGGAATCAAGTAGCCAAGTCGCTCGATGTCGCTTGTTCCCTTGATGACATAGAAAACAAGGTCCATCCAGGACCAAGGAACCAAGACGCCTTACGAACATGGGTCTCAAGGTGAACGAGGGACCAAGGGACACGATCTACCTTGGGCCCTTGATGGCCCATAAAACTTGAGACCTTGCCCCCTACATAACCCGTGTGACTTGGACCATTGGCTCCTGGCTTACCAGGGAAATTGACGCCCTGCATTCCATGCACCTTGGGTCCTGGGGACCTTGGAATCGGGTTCCCAATATGACGAGAGATCAAGGGAACAAGGTCGCAAGGGGTCAAGGTTTCCGTTTGCCAAGGCGCCTTGAAGACGGGGGAACAGGGTGCCGACATCCCAAGGCGACAAGGGACCCATTCAACTCGGAAGCTTGGCGGGGCCGATAAGAGACAGGTCCGGCACGGGTTACGCCCGAGAGGGGGGTCCGGCCGCGGGGCAGGGGAGGGGGAGGCGATGCGCAGTATCGCGGTGACCAACGCGAAGGGGGGGGTCGGTAAGAGCACGACCGCCATCAACCTGGCGGCGGCCCTGGTCGAGCTCGACCGGCGCGTGCTGCTGATCGACGCCGACCCCTCGGGGAACGCGACGCTCGGGTTCTTCCCGACCGGCGCGCCGGCGCTCGGCCTCGCCGACCTGCTCCTCGACGAGGCGGCGTTCGACGAGGTGGTGCGGAAGACCGAGTTCGACCTGCTCGACGTGATCCCCCCCGGCGACCGCCTTAGCACCTGCTCCGACCAGATGGGCGGGACCGTCGGCCTCGGGCACGGGCGCGAGTTCCGCATCCGGCGGCTGCTCAAGCCGATCACGGGGTATGACGTCGTGATCCTCGACACGAGTCCCGTGCAGACGCCGCTCAACGTGGCGATCCTCTACGCGGTCGGCGAGGTCCTGATCCCGATCGACCCGTGCGTCGCGGCCCTGGCCGGCGTCCGGGCGCTGGAGGACCTGATCAACGCGGTGAGCGGGTTCCGGGTCGAGTTCACCGACGCCGGGCCCCTCACGATCACCGGGGTGCTCGTCACCCGGGCCGACCGGACCCTCGTCTCCAAGCAGATCGAGGCCGAGGTGCGCGACTACTTCGGGCCGCTCGTCTACGAGAAGGCGGTCCCGACGTCGGTGAAGTTCCGCGAGGCGTACGCCCGGGGCGTGCCGCTGGTGAACTACGACCGCCTCAGCCCCGGGGCCGAGGCGTACCGCGCGGCGGCCCGCGCGTTCCTGGGTGAGGCGGACGACGCGGGCGCGCCGGCCAAAAAGGGGCGCGAGCGCCCCCGGGGTCGGGACGCCTACCTGGGGGACGTCGCCTGACCGTCGGGCGCGGGGCGCGTGCGGTCACCGGATCGGGACAACGGGGCGAGGCGGATTGCGGACCGGGGCCGTCGGACCGCGGCCGCGGGCGAAGGGGGTGAGCGATGAGCGGAGGGACGCGGCGCGGCGGGATTCCTGGCCCCGAGAGCCGGACCGGCCTGGTCCGGCCGGCGATGACCGAGGCCGAATTCGAACGCCGACAACACGCCGGCGGTGCAGGGGCCCCGGCCCCGAACCCGCCCTCCGAGTCCGCGCCCGCCGACGCCCCGGGCGCGCCCCCGGCCGAGGCCGAGAGCGTCGGCCGAGGCTCCGGCTCCGGCACCCCGACGCGCAGCCGGGCCCCCCGGGCGAAGCCCGCCAAGCCGAAGCGCGTCCAGCGCATGTTCGCGATCGAGGAGGAGCTGGATAAGAAGCTCTGGCTCTACGCGATCCACATGGGGAAGGACCGCTCCGAGGTCGTCAACGACCTGCTGCGGCCCCTCGTCGCGTCGATGGTCCTCTACGACTCCCGCGACCGCCGCGCCGCCCGCGCGGCCGACACCGGCGACGGCGACGGCGAGGCCGCCGCCTGACGCGGCCCCCGGGCGGGCCCCGGCCTCAGTCGTCCGGGAAGAGCGTCTTCTGCCGGCCGGTGCGGAGGCGGGCGTCGAGGGCGGCGAGGCAGAGGGGTTCGATCATCGTCCGCCAGCGGCTGACCCCGGGGTTGTCCGCCTTGACGGCCGCGAGGATCTCGTCGCGCTCGGACTGCGGGAGCTTCTCCCAGGCGTCGCGGAGTTCGACGTCCCGGGCGCGGTCGGCCTCGGCCGCGGCGTCGACCAGTTGCGCCCGGGCGCGGGCCCCGCGGCGCGGCTCGGCCGCCGGGGCGGGGGGGGGCGTCGGCGCCGCCGGCGGGAAGTCGCCGGGGGCCTGGTAGTCGGCCCGGATCGACGCGACGAGGTAGCCGGCCGGGTTCTTGCCGACCCGCTTGTCCTCGTTCTTCATGAGCCAGTCGAAGACCTCGATCTTCGTCTGGATCCGCCCGGCCGGGAGCCCCGCGACGAGTTCGGCCGCGGCCTTGCCCGTGACCCCCCGCGCCTTCAGCGCCTCGATCAACTCGCTCTCCGCCGGCGGCGGAGGCGGCGTCTCGTCGGTCTGGGCGCCGCGCCCCCGGATCAGAATAATCCGCCAGGTCCCGCGCTTGACGTACGAGTACCGCTCCTCGGGCGAGAGCGGTTCGAGGAAGCCGAGCTGTTCCAACTCCTCCAGCGCCGGCTTGAGGCGACGCTTCAGCTCCGTCGGGGCGTACGACCGGCTCATGCCGATGTGCTCGCAGGCGAGGGTCCGCAGGTCGAAGTCGAGCCGCGAGCGGCGGTAGAACCGCTTGTCGAGGAACCGGAACATCCGCTTCGTCGTCGGCAGGCGGAGCCGGAGGTAAAACTCCAGGTCGAGCTGCTTCAGGTTGCCGCTCTGGAAGCTCTGGAAGATCACCTCGTTCCAGCGGAAGCTGGAGAGGGGCAGGGGGGTCTTGTCGGCCTTGGCGGCCCCGCCCTTGTCCCCCTTGCCCCCCTTCGACCGGGGCGACGGCCGGCGCCGCTCGCGGTCGTAGAGGGTCACGTTGTCGAGGACGTGGAAGTTCTCGTCGACCCAACTCTTCGCCGCGTTGTCCCACCACGCATTTTCATACATCAATAAGACGCCGACCCAGCGGTGGAGCGCCTCCTCGATCCGCCGGTAGCTCTGACCGCTCTGCGGCCAGCCGAGGAGTTCGATCAGCTCGTACCGCGAGAACTGCACCTTGGCGTCGGTGAAGTTGCTCCGGCGCTTGGTGAGCTGGATCAGGCCGACGAGGACCTCGTCGTCGAGCGAGGTCGGCAGGCCGTGCTTGTGGGTCCCCATGATCGTCAGGCGGCGGACGATCGGCGGGCTGTCGCGGCGTTCGAGCTTGTCCTCGAAGACCAGCGTGGTCTGCCCGTCGGGGACGCGGTCGGTGAGCGCGGCGATCGGGAACTCGGCCAGGTTCAGCTCGTCCTTCCAGCCGGTGTCCGCCGACGGCCCGCCGTCTTCCGCCGCTTCGAAACCGCCGGACTCCTCGATCGGCGTTTCCCACTCTTCCAGCCCGGGGGCGTCTTCGGCGTCGAGTGTCATGGGGTCGGGCCCGGCGTCCTGGGTTTTCAATTCCCGTCACGAGGAGAAAACCAACAACACGACAGCGGCGGCTGTTGTTGTCTTTTCGTCTAAACAAGAGTCTAAAACAAAGTCTCTGCAACGCAAGGGGTTGGTAATCAAACAGTTACAGAGGCTAACTATGTCCGGTTAATCGGTAGTGGTATGTCCGGTTAATCGTGAATCGGGCCCCGAACTATGTCCGGGCTATCGTGGAAAGTATGTCCCATCTATCGCTAAAAGGCCGGCAAACCATGTCCGGACCATCGTCGTGTACAAAACGAAACTACGGGCGAAACATCGGTAGTGGATATGCGCCCACAAGACGGCCCCGGGACGGAAGTATGTCCGGTTGATCGGCGTGTACAAAACGTCGTCGATCCATGCTCGCGGCGGAAGTATGTCCGGTTGATCGTGAGTGTGCGGGGTGGCGAACCCCGAGAGGACGGGCAGGAAGTATGTCCGGTCCATCGGTAGTTCGAGCCGGGACGTCCGGGGCCGCGACGCCCGCGGAAGTATGTCCCGTTAATCGGTACCCGGGGCGGGTTTGACGGGGCGGAAGTATGTCCCGTTAATCGGTACGCGGCCCGTTCGGGCGGCGTGAAGACGCCGTTAAGGCCCGAAAGTATGTCCGAATCATCGGTAACGCGGGGGGCGTTTCGGACCCCGGTCGGCGGTACGCGGGTATGTCCCGTTAATCGGTACGCGGGGGCGCCTTCGACCTCACGGAGTATGTCCGGTTCATCGTGACTGAACGCCTGAAGACGTGGGCGAAGTGGGCCGCACGGCCCGGCCGGAGGGGGGTCGGACTTGACGAAAAACGTCGCGCGTTTCGGCGCGCGGAAGGGGCCGTTGGGGCCGGGGTTTGGGGCCGACCGGGGGGCGTTTCACTCCCCCTTGGGCGATTTTTTCGACTGCGAGATCCGGCCGAGGAGGTCTTTCCAGGCCGACCGGTTCTCCTCCTCAAGCTGGCTGACGCGGTTGAGGAGCCAGGTCGTCGAGGCCT
>Ga0164243_10001499_pt1 | contig 39506 bp, 34 predicted proteins | sample OricompcompostOP_FD_108781 | JGI IMG/M metagenome (GOLD analysis project Ga0164243, IMG submission 108781) | Organic Plus compost microbial communities from Emeryville, California, USA - Original compost - Organic plus compost (OP) | ecosystem: Engineered > Solid waste > Mixed feedstock >... | reverse complement strand
TGCTCTCGGCCGGTTACTACCGCATCGAATACGACAATCGCATCGACTCGCCCGCGCTGAATGCCGGCGTGCCGGCCTCGCTCGCGCAGCGCGATCTGTACGCGCCGCGCATCATTCTCAATCCCGCGTATTACCCGACGAGCACCGTCACGCAGGCGGAATTCAATGCGCAGGCGGCGGCGATCACCGGCAGCACGCGGCCCGCGTTTTCGGGCGTACCGCCCGCGCTCGCGAACATCGTCGCGATCGTCAACGGCAATCGCGACAACACGGGCTCGCTCGAAACGAGCGGCATCGACTTCTCCGCGCGCTACCACGGTCAAGCGGGATTCGGCGGCTTGCGCGGCGGCGTGTCGGGAACGTACGTGTTCAACTATGACTATTCGATTCTGCCGACCGCACCCGTCATCGACTACGTGAACGAGTTCAATGAGATCGGCTCGCCGCTTCGCTTTCGTGCGCGCGCCGAGCTCGGCGTCGACATCGGCGGCTTCTCGGCAACGGCGTTCCTGAACTACAGCAACGGCTACGACTTCCCGCGCAGCCTGCTGCCGGCGGCGGCGCCGGCGCAATACGAGCGCGTCGATTCCTATACGACGCTCGATACGACGTTCTCCTATGACTTCGAAGGTCAAGGCGTGCTCGATGGATTGCGGGCGGTGCTGTCGGTGCAGAACCTGCTCGATGAGGAGCCGCCGCTCGTCATCAACGGCGGCGCGAGCCCGATCTTGTTCGATCCGACCAACGCGAGCGCGCTCGGCAGGCTCGTTTCGCTGCAGGTGTCGAAGCAATGGTGAGGTCGGCCGCGATTGCGCTCTGTTGCGTGAGCGCGCTGTGCATCGGAGCGGCGGCCAGCGCCGCTCCGCGTGACGTGCGGATGGAAGTGCCGGCCGATCTACCCGGCTTCACCGTGTATCGGCCGGCGCAACCGCTGAGCTCGGAAGGGCGCTGGCCGATTCTTGCTTGGGCGAACGGCGGCTGCGTGAATCTGGGCAACAGCGCGGCGCCGTTGCTCACGGAGATCGCGGCGCATGGCTACCTCGTCGTCGCGATCGGGCCGATTGGCGAGGCGACGCCGCCATCGGCACGCCCTTCGCGCTCGGGTACACCGGAGGAGCAGCTGCGTACCGCGGTGGCAACCAGCGGCCCCGCGCCGACACGAACGGAGCAGCTCATCGAAGCCATCGATTGGGCAGTCGCTGCGAGTCGCTCGGGCCCGCTTGCGGGCCGCATCGATGCAGAGCATGTCGCCGTCGCCGGTCACAGCTGCGGCGGCTTGCAGGCGATCGCTGCATCCACCGATCCGCGCGTCGATACGACGATCGCGCTGAACAGCGGCGTGTTCGAGCAGCCTCGGGTCGCGGTAGACAAATCAACGCTCACGAAGCTGCACGCGCCGATCGCCTATTTCATCGGCGGTCAGGGCGACATGGCCTTCGTGAATGCCGAGGACGATTTCGCGCGCATTTCAGCCGTGCCCGTGCTCAAGGCGAACAACACGTTCGGACACGGCGGACGCCTGAAGGACGAGCGGGGCGGACCGACGGCGGCGTGGGTCGTGCGCTGGCTCGACTGGATGCTGAAGGGTGACGCCGAGGCGCGCCGCGCGTTCGTGGGCGCCGACTGCAGGTTGTGTCGCGAGCCGGGATGGAGCGTCGAGCGCAAGGGGTTCGAGGAGCGCTGAAGCGCTCAGCCGATCCGGATGCGCTCGCCGTCGGGGGTGAACTGGGTTTCGATGCCGGCTTCGGCGGTCACGGCGGCTTGATAGCCGACCACCTCGTCGAACATCGCAGTGCCCGGCCGCAACAGGATGGGCACCGAGTCGTCATCGATGTGGCAGGGAATGATGGCGGCGTTCACCGTCTCGGCGTCGATTTCAAGGCGCGCGATGACGGTGTAGCGCGTATCGGGCGGCGTCATGAACTTCGCCTGCGGCTGCCAGCCGGTGCTCAGGCGGCTGATGTCGGCGAACGATTGCTCGCGATGCACGTCGGCGTTGAAGACGTGCGGCTGCTCGATCGCGAAATTGCCGAGGCTGTAGAAGATCGGCCGGCCGCGATAGATCTCGATCGCCTTCAAGACATGAGGGTGATGGCCGAGGATCGCGTGGGCGCCTGCATCGATCGCCGCGTGCGCAACGACGCGCTGGTAATCGGCGAGCGTCGCGCGCGTGAAATGCAGGCCCCAGTGAATCGAGATCAGGACGATATCGGCGCGCGAGCGCGCGGCTTGCACGTCCGCGACGAGCGCGGCGAGGTCGCCTGGATCGCTGAACGTCATCACGCGCGGCGGCGTGCCGGGTTGATCGGGCTCGATGTGATGGAAATGCGTGTACGCACGCATCGGTGCGCAGCCGGGGCGGGCGGGTTCGGCCGCGTAGCCGGTCGGCAGAATCGAGCAATACGAGAGCATGGCGATGCGGCGGCCTTGCGCTTCGATGATCGCCGGTGCGCGCGCGTGCGCGAGCGTCGCTCCGACGCCGCAGGCGCCAATGCCGGCATCGCGCAGCGCGGTCAGCGTGTCGCCGATCGCGTCGGCGCCGAAATCGAGCGCGTGATTGCCCGCGACCGACAGCGCGTCGAAACCGACTTCGCGCAGCGTCGCGGCGACGCTCGGATCGGTGCGCATCGCGAGCTTTGCATTCGGCGAGGGCGTGCCGCGATTCGACAGCGGACATTCGAGATGGCCGACGCGCACGTCGCTGTTGCGCAAGGTGTCCGCGACGGACGCGAAGATCGAGCGGGGAACGGGGCGGCGCGGGGCGATGTCGCCGACCGCGTGGATGGAAAGGGGGCTGCGCAAGTGAACGTCTCCATGCACCGCCTGGCTGGATGGTTGACAATCCGCGGTGCTCTGCGGCGAATGTATCGCATCAAAGCGGCACCTAAGCAAGATAGTTGACGAGATCGTTAACGATATGATGAGGTGCGTCGAGTTCTTCGCACGAGGGGACGACATGGGGGATCAGGTTCGGACACCGCGCGGGGCGAGCCTCTACGTGCTCGCGATCCTGCTGACCGGGTCCACGCTCTCTTATATAGACCGCCAGGTCATCAGCCTCGTCGTCGAGCCGATCAAGGCCGCGTTCGGGCTCTCGGATACTCAGGTCGGCCTGCTGCAGGGTCTTGCGTTCTCGTTGTGTTATGCGATCGCGGGTCTGCCGCTGGCGTTGGCGGTCGACCGATCGAACCGCGTTCGTCTGGCGACCGGCTGCGTCGCCGTTTGGTCCGTCGCGACCTCGGCGTGCGGCATGGTGTCGAGTTACATCGGTCTGCTGCTTGCGCGCGCGACGACGGCCGTGTCGGAAGCGGGCTTCTCGCCCGCGGCGCTGTCGATTCTTTCGGATGTCGTTCCGCCGCAGCGAATTGCCCGCGTCGGCGCGATTTATCTCTTGGGTCCGGCGTTGGGAGTGGGGCTCGCGCTGCTGCTCGGCGGCTGGACGCTCGAGCATCTGCACGCCGCGGGCGGACTCACGCTGTTCGGCGCGCACTATGCACCGTGGCAGGCCTTGTTCATTTGCATCGGCGCGCCGGGGCTCATCATCGCGCTGCTGATCGTGCTGACGATTCGCGAGCCCGCACGAACCGACGCAGCGATTGCTGCACGCCACTCGAATACGAGCCCGCGCTCGCTGATAGACGCGCTGCGCACGACGGGCGATTTCCTGATTCCGTATGTGATCGGCACGACGCTGATCATGCTCGTGCAGTTCGCGCAGGCGGCGTGGATGCCGACGTTCTTCGTCCGGCAGTGGGGACTCGAGCCGCATTCCGCCGGTCAGACGCTCGGCCCCATCTTCATCGTGTCCGCGATCGCCGGCGCCATTGCAACCGGTCTGTTGGCGAAGGGCGCGGACGGTCAACGCACGCTCGAGCGTGTCGTGACGATCGTTCTGGCCGGCGCGGCCGTGCTCGGGCCTGCGATCGTGCTGCTGCCGATCGTGCCGAGCTACACGCTCGCGCTGGTGTTGTTCAGCGCCGTCGCGTTCTCGTTCAGCGCGATCGCTTCGCTTGCGACCGCGCCGATGCTGCTCGTGATGCCGAGCGCAGTGCGCGGCCAATCGATCGCGGCGGGCGGCTTCTTGCTCGCGGTCGTCGGCGGTGGCGGCGGTCCGCTCGCCGTCGGCATGGTGACCGATTACGTGCTGCGCGATGAAGCGAAGATCGGCTGGTCCATCGCGCTCGTGTGCGGCGTCTCGGTTGCGGCCGGCGTCGTCGCAATGCTGCGGGCGCGGCATGTGCTCATTCACCGTTGGGGCCTGGCGCACGCGAATGCGCAAGCCGCGACGGAGCCCGGCTCACTTCCTGCTCGGTCGAACCAAACGTGACCATGAATCCCAAGACACTGTCCTCCCGGCTCGTCGTCGGCGCCGCGTTCTGTGCGCTGACGGCGGCAGCCGCGGCGAGCAATGAAGCAGCAGGCCTCGCGTGCGCCCAGCTCACGACGGTGCGCATTCCAGACGTGCGCGTCGTTCGTGCGAGCGAGATCGTTCCGGATCCGGAATGGCTCGCGCCGCTGCCGACCGAAACCGATCGCTTCCGCGCGCCGGTGCGTGCGCCGTTCTGTCGGGTCGAAGGCACGGTGGAGGATGAGATCGGCTTTGAATTGTGGCTGCCCGAAGCGCAAGCATGGAACGGGCGGATGCTGGGCGCGGGCAACGGCGGCTTCGCCGGATTCTTTCGCTACGAGACGCTCGCGCGCGGGGTGAATCGCGGCTTCGCGAGCGTGAGCACGGATACCGGCCACAAGATCACCGAAGTGAACTGGCCGATCGACCATCCGCGGCGGCTCGAGAATCTCGGGCATCGCGGCCAGCATCTCACCGCCGTCAACGCGAAGAAGATCATCGCCGCCTACTACGGCCGCGTGCCGCATCACAGCTACTTCGCCGGCTGTTCGGGCGGCGGCATGCAGGCGATGAACGAGGTACAGCGCTATCCCGCCGATTACGACGGCATCATCGCGGGCGCGCATGGCACGTCGATCGTCGGCATTTCGGCGCGCTGGCTCGCGAGCGCGCTGATTGCGCAGCATCAACCCGAAGTGAGCCTGTCGCCGGCCGAATGGCGCAACGTCGCCGATGCTGCAATTCAAGCGTGCGATGCCGATGACGGCGTGCGCGACGGCATTCTCAATCAGCCGCGCCGCTGCCGCTTCGATATCGCGAAGACGCCGGGATTGAGCGCGCAGAAGGCCGATGTGGCGCGCCGTCTGCTCGGGCCGATTCTCGCTTCCGACGGAGCCGTGCTGTTTCCGGCATTCGATCCGGGCGTCGCGTTCTCGCCGATCAATTCACCCGGCCGCGCGGGCGAAGTGTTCGCGCAATGGGGCTATGGCGATCCGAATTGGGATTTCACGAAGTTCGATGCGGCGCGCGACATTCCGCTCGTCGAAGCGCTGGTTCCGGGGGCTGCGTTCACCAATCCGAACCTGGAGGCGTTCTATCGCCGCGGCGGCAAGCTGATCAGCTATCACGGCTGGACCGATCAGATCGTGCCGGTGCAATCGACGATCGACTACTACGAGAGCGTGCAGCGCTACCTGGGCGCCGAAAAGACGCGCGAGTTCTATCGCATGTACCTCGCGCCCGGCGTCGATCATTGCCGCGGCGGCGCCGGTCCCGACAACTTCGGCGCGACGTATGAAGAGATCCCGAATCCGACGGCCGAGCACGACATGCTCATGGCGATCGTGGATTGGGTCGAGCACGGCAAGGCGCCGGAGCGCCTGATCGCATCGAAGCTGGACAAAGGCAAGGTCACGATGACGCGGCCGTTGTGTCCGTATCCGCAGGTCGTCAAGTACCAGGGACGCGGCGATACGAACGATGCCGCCAATTTCGTATGCGCGAAGCCGTGAAGGCCTGGCTCGTCGCGATCTCGATCTGCGTGGGCGGCATGAGCCGCGTTACGCTGGCGTCCGAGCCCGTCGAGCCGATCGACGACTTGCAATGGTTGTTCATCGAGAACACCGTCGCGCTCATCGCGCCGCCGAGCGAGGCGATCGGGCAACGTGCGCGTGCATTGATGGAGCAGGCCGCGGCGGCGCGTGCGGGGGGAGCATTGAGCGAAATGCGTCGCGCGCTCGCCGAAGCGCGCGTCATTCTCGGCCGCGGCGAATGGAATGCGGGCAGCGCGTTCGCCGCTTCGCTTGCGATACGTCCGCAGGAATCGGTGATCGACCCGGCGGCGGCTGCGGTCGTCGTCATTGGCCAGTATTTTCAGGTCAAACCGCCGAGCCTTGCGCCGATCGAGCTCGAGATCGGGCTGCGCTCATGGCGGCCGCGCGCGCCGTACGCTGCGAACGTGCGTTGGGTTGCGCGCTCGACGACCCGCGCCGTCGATCTGCTCGAGAATCCGCAGCGCGTGTCGCTGCCGTTGACGGGCGTTGCGGACGGCAGCTATGACATCGTCGTCCGCGCGACTCAATCCGGCCAGACGCTCGGCACGGCGACTCGCCGCATTTTCGTCGTCGGGCATTTGAAGCGCGATCTGCAGGCGATCAGTGCTCGCGCGGCGACGCTCGAGCTGAACGATGCGATGCGGGCGTCGATTCTGTATCCGGCCGATGTCGTGAACGGATTGAACGACGGCACGCGCCAGGTGCGCGCGTTCGATGTTCGCGCGGCGCTCGATCGAGCGCTGCAATTGTTGGATGCCGCCGCCGCGGGCAAGGATCCGCTCACGCGCGCGAAGGGAAGCATGGAGCGGCACTATTGGCTGACGGAAGCCGTGCGCTTCGAGCCGTTTCGATTGATCGTGCCGAGCTCATGGGACGGCCGCTCGACGCTGCCGCTCGTCGTCGTGCTGCACGGATCGAACGGCGACCACAACAGCGTGCTTGCACAACCGAAGCTGCTTGCGGAAGCGGAGGCGCGCGGTTGGGCGCTGCTGAGCCCGATGGGCTACAGCCCGAACTCGGGTTGGGGCAATCACTTGCCCGTCGTGCTCGCGAACGGAACGATGCCCCGACCGCGGCCCAGTACGATCGCGGGAGTCGTGCTGCCGAGCGACGGCGTCGATCCCGAACCGGCCGAGCGCGATGTTCTGACCGCGATCGAGACGGTGCGCGCCGAGTATCCAGTCGACGGCGGACGCATCTATCTCATGGGCAATTCCATGGGCGGAGAGGGCGCCTGGCATCTGGCGGCGCGGTTCCCGAACCTGTGGGCGGCAGTCGTGCCTGCCGCCGGTGCGATTGATCCCGATCGCTATCCCTACGCGGCACTCGGCAAGCTTCCGATCCTCGCCGTTCACGGGCAGCGCGATGACATCGTGTCGCTGGATGCCTCGCGCGAGATGGTCGACAAACTCACCCGACAGGGCGGTGCTGCCCGCTTGCTGACCGTACTCGACGGTGGGCACGATGCCGTGTACAACGTGCTGCCCCAGGTGTTCGATTTTTTCGCCGCGCACGAACGTCGCGCTGATGGCCGCTCAGATGCACGCTAAATCGACGCAGAAGTCGCAAGACAAAGTCTCCGCAACGAGTACTGACGCCAAGGCGGCGGCCGACGATTCGGCCGCGGCCAAAGGCGGCATGCGCGTCGCGACCGTGATCAAGAAGTCGATCCTGGACGGCCGCTTCGTGCCCGGCCAGCGGCTCGTCGAAGTGGATCTCATGCGGGAGACGGGCGAGAGCCGTGCGCACGTGCGCGAAGGTCTGCGGCACTTGCGGGCCGAAGGGCTCGTCGAAATCGAGGAATATCGCGGCGCCGTCGTCAAGCGCATCACGCGCAAGGACATCTATCTCGCCGGGCGCGTGCGCGAGGCGCTCGAAGGGCTCGCGGCCCGCCAGATTGCCGAGCGGCCGCTGACCGAAGAAGAGCGCGCGACATTGACGGGATTGCGCTCGCGGCTCATCGCTGCGGCGGAAGCGGAGGATTATGCGGCGTACACGGCGGCCAACGAGGAGCTGCACCGATTCGTGATCCGCGCGTCACACAATCCGTATCTCGACAGTTTTCTGGACCGGCTGCGCGTCGTCGTGCGCCAGACGCAGCATTTCGCGGCTTACCGCAGCAAGACCTTCTTCGCCGGCAACGTCGAGCATCTTGCGATCATCGAGGCGATCCTGCACGGCCATCCCGATGTCGCCGAGTCGATGATGCGCATGCACGTGCGCAAGGGCACGCTGATGATCGACGATTGGCTCAAGGAAACCGGCGCACCGGAATGATCTCGTCGTCCCGACGCAAGTCGGCACTGCAAATGATCTCGTCGTCCCGACGCAAGTCGGGACCGCCATCGGCACGCTGCCACATCCGACAGATCGCGGCCGTCATCAATCGCCGCTCTGACCGCTGCCGCCGTCCTTGCCCGATCGCACCACGATTCCCTCGCTCGGCCTTTGCGGCTTCACGCCCATGTCCGCCAGGACATTCACCGCGAACTGCTGCACGCGCGGATCGACGCGCGCCGGCTTGATCAACGTGCTGTCCAGGCCCCACATCCATTGAATCGAGCCGGAGGCGAACACTTTCGCGCCGCTCGCGTGCGTGTAGCGCACGGCATTTGCAATCTGGTTCGGATTCTTCTGAATGCCCGACGTTACGGAGGTGGCAACGACGGGTGAGGCACCAAGGATGACCAGCCCGGGAGGAGTCTGGCCATTGTCGATGACGCCGTCCCACTCGTAGCCGTACAGCTCTCGCGGCGGCGGCGCCTTGTCCAGCCCGGTATCGGCGAAGTAGGGATCGTTCGTGTTCTTTACGATCCAGTCGAAACCGGCGTAGAAGTCGCCGTGATTGCCGATCGTCATCACGCCGACGAGCGCGTTCTCGGGCAGATTGTTCGGGGGATCGCGCCAGCGATAGGTGGGCGCAACGGGATCGGGCGTGCGCGGATCCTTGTAGCACACCATCACCCGATTCGGCACGCCGCGGCTCGAGGGCTCGAAGCGCACGCGCCAGTACACGGTATTCGCGGAAAAGAATCCGAGATTCACTCCGGCGTTGCGCGCGCTCTCGACCGCATCACGCTTTTCCTTGGACCAGTATTCGTCATGGCCGACCGACAGATATACCTTGTGGTCGAGCAACGATACGCGGCTCGATTGCAGATCGAAGTCGGCAACGTAAGTGACGTCGTAGCCCTGCGATTCCAGCCAGCGCAGCATCTGCAGCTCGAAGTTCAACAGGTTGCTGAACGTTTCCTGCTCGGTGCTCGGCCGATCGAGCGAGACTTTCTTCGCTGCGCTGCCGTTCGTGCTGTTGTACGCGTACAGGCTGTACTGCTCGGCCGCATTTCCCCAGCTCGAATAGGCGAGCGCGGTCGCACGGCTGCTCTGGAACACGATATCCGAATGGCGCGCATCGTCGCGCACGATGAAATACACCGGATACTGCGCGCCCGTCGTTGCGTGCGTGAGCACCGCGACATAGATGCCGGACGTCCAGTCGCTGTCGGCCGTGAGCACGTAGGACTCGTTCCAGTCGCATTCGAGAAGCCGCGTCGCTCGATCGGTCACCGTGCAGGCGCTCTGAGTGACGCCATCGAGCGCATCGCTGCTCGCGACTCGACGGGTGCTGAGTCCGTCGTAGTAGCCGAGGCGGTACACATCGATACGGTACTTGCCGGGTTGCGACGTCGATACCTTGAACGTGATCTGCTCGCCCACGTTGATGCTCGCGGCATCGGCGTAACCGGCGATCGTGGCCGAGTCGTAGTTCTTGATCAGGTTCGTCAATACGTCTGCCGTACCGGCTTTCAGGTTCTCGACCACGACGGCATTGAGCGCCGGCGACGACGGTGTTGGCTGCGCGGCAGGCGGTGCCGGCTGCGGCGGATCGGGTTGCGGCGTCGCCGATGGCGGAGGCGTCTGCTGCGGTGGTGGAGGTTGCTGCGATTGTTCGGTGCCGGAGCCGCTGCCGCCCGAGCACGCAGCGCAGGCGATGAACACGGCGCGCTGCGCGCGCTTCCATCGCGCGCAGTTCTGAATTCCTTGCCGTAGAAGCTACAGGATCGTGTATGCCATACATGACGTCTCGAGCGTGACGCAAGGCATCACTGCGATCCGCACGCGCGTTCGGGCAGCCGATCTCAGCGCTCTAGTTCTTAGGTGCTAGGTCCTAGGTCCAACGCGATCTAAACACTGCGCATCAGCGCCCGGAAGATCTTGTCGAGCGATGCCTGGAACGCCTGCATTTCCGCCGCTGTCAGCGCATCGCGCGCGACTTGCTCGTTCGCGAGCGCCTTCGCCAGCAGATCGGCGAGCGCAGCGCGGCCTTGCTTCGTGATCTGCAACACACGCCGGCGCCGGTCTTCCTTGTTCTGCTGGCGCACGACCCACTTGCGCGCCTCGAGGTCATCGATCACGCCGACCAGGATCGTCTGATCGAAGCCGCCGATCGCGGCGAGCTCGACCTGCGAGATGTCCGGGTTCGCCTCGATGAGCGCGAGGATGCTGAACTCGCCCGCACGCAGCCCGCGGCCCTCGGTGCTCGACTTGCGGAAGGCATGCGTGAGCACGTCCCGAATGCGGCGCAGTCTGAACACGAGGATCTCGTTCAGCACGCCGAGCTCGTACTCGCGGGCGCCGTTGTCGCGTTTCAGAGCGACGGGATGACTCTTTCTTCTAGAAATTGTTCGACCCTCCTGATCATGGCGTCATTGTCCCAGAGCCTGGCGTCAACCATGCTCGCTGTCAAAGAAAGCGTCGGGATGCCTGCCTTTTCCAATGCCATGCCGCACAGCGTGGTGCCGAGCGAGGCCATGCGGTCGCCGACCGGCACGAGCATGACCGCAGCGTCCGCCTGGTAATCGCGCGCTTGCTGGATGATCCATTCCGCCATCCAGCCGGGCAGGTGCAGCTGCTCATTCATCGAGATGTGGCGCGCCGCGAGCGCCCGCATCGGATCGCCTTTGAAGTACTTGCGATAGCCGTCGGAAAAGAAGTTCGAGTACATGGACCACACGAACACGGCGCCGTACTTCTCCTCGAACGCACGATAGAAGCCGGTGTTGAACCACAGGCCGTTGTTGACCCACAGCAGCCGGATCCGCTCGTTCGGACACGCCGCGACGCCCTTTGCGACGCGCGCTTCCAGCTCTTCGCAATAGGCGCGCAGATGCTCGACGGACCATTCGCTGCCGCGGCTCCAGGTCGCCGCCATGATGTTCGTGAGCTGCTCGGGCAGCGCCACCGGCGCCGGGCGTGCGTGGCCGATGATCTTTTTCGCGCGCGCGGCGAGCTCGCCGGCCGCATTTACCCGGTGCATCACGCGTTCGAATTTGTGCTCGTCGAAGGCGCGATGCGACAAGGTTTCCGCGACGACGACCAGATTGCGCAGCTGCTCGACCTGGAAGTCGAGCCGATGGGTTTCGTACAGCCATTCCCAATCGTGCAGTCCGCGCTCGTACCAGCCGGGATGCAGGCGCGTCGATGCGGAGCTGTCCAGCACGAACACCGGCACGCCACCGAACGCGCGTGCCCATTGCTCGCCGATTTTCTGCGTGAAGTCGCCGCGCAGGCGCTCGAGGATCATGAGCGGCTTCGGTAATCCGCCGTACGGCGCGCGCTCGGGCTCGCCGGCGAGCGTCGTCATGAACGGCAGACTGCTGTAGCGCGGCAGGCCGTCGTGATAGCCGAGTCGATCCATCAGATCGAAGTAGTAGGGCGACAGCTGCTTGGCCGAAATCACCGCCGAATACCACGCGAGCGAGATCACGGGGATGTCGAGCGTGTGAAAGATCTCGTGCGGGCTCACCGCATCGGCAATGACGTAATCGCCGCCGCCCGCGATGATGTCCTTGCGGAAGCGCTCTTGATCCTGTTTCTGACGTGCCTGCGCCGCGAGCGTCGCGGCCATCTTGTCCGCTGGCTGGCTCATCGGTTGCGTCTCAACGTGTCGAGGAATGCGCGCACCGCCTGCGCCTGCTCGAGCTCCGGCGGCTCGAAATAGGGTTGCCGCTTGAGGAACAGCGACGGCACGCCGCGGCTGTCGAGCAGCTTCTTCTGGTCCGGATATTCCCAACCGAGCGTGTCGTCCCATTCGTCGTGATAGAAGATCACGCCCTCGACGCGCGCCCGCTGCACGAGCTCGAGAAAGCGCGCATCCGCCTTCGTTTGCGGATATTCGCGCGGCGAAGGAATGTCGAGGCAGTAGTGGCGCGCAAGCGCGGCCCACGGCTCGGCTCGCTCCTCGACGACAGTAGCGTAGGTGCGATCGCCCCACAGATGATCGTGCGCGACGACGGCGCCGCCGAGTCGTTCGACGAGCGACGTGAAACGCAGATCCGATTGCGGGCTGCCCTTGAGCAGAATTCTCGGTCCCGTCGCGAACGTCGGCGGCGGTTCGGCGATCAACGCATCCAATCGGGTGAGGTAGTCATCCTGTGGCATGAACGATGCGCAGGAGATCGTCGTGAGCGCATCGACGCCGGTGAGAGCAGGCGTTTCCGCCTGCCACAGCGCGCTCGCCTGCTGCAATCGCCTGCGCTTGGCGTTGACGGCGGTGATCGCGGTGGAGAGTGCCTGTCCGTCAATGAGTCCGCCGCCCACCGCGGCGATCCGCTCCGCCAAGTCGCGCAGACGGCCGACGACGTACTTGAGCGTCGCCGAGCTCGGCGTTTGCAGCAGATCGAACATATGGATGGGCGGCAGCCGCACGGCCGGCTCCCACTTCGGAATTTCGAGCAGGAAGTAATACAGCTGCAGATACATTTCCGAGCTGCGCGGAATGACGAGCAGATCGACGAAATCGAAGCGGCCCTCGAGCAGCGCGCCGAAGATCGAGCGCACTTCGCCGTCCATGTACGTTTCCATGTAGCGCTCGGCGATCGGCGAGCGCTGCGGCTCGCCTCGCAGACGCACGGGAAAGCAACCCGCGGCAGCGATCAGTTCCTCGGGCACGGCGTTCAGCAGATAGCCGATGACCTTGCCGCCTTTGGCGCGATGCGCGCGAGCCGCGTCGTACGGCGACTCGTAGGCGGCACGCAATGCTTGCAGCGGTTGATCCATGGCGGCTTAGAACGTCTTCGCGATGGAGAGCGAAAGGAATCGCCCGAGCGCGCTCGCCTGGCCGGGATCGAAGCCGCCCTGGATATTGACGAAGGGCGGACGCTCATCGAGCACGTTCGAGGCGTCGAGCGCGATATTGATGCCGCTCAACCAGCCGCGCGCCGCGCCGAAGTCGTAGCCGAAATGCAGATCGAGCGTCGTCCAGCGATCGACGTTCTGGGCCGGCGTCACCAGATTGTTCTTGTAGCCGTCGACGTAGTTGACGATCAGCTCGGCGGAAGCGCCGCCTGCGGACCAGCCCGCGAAGGCCTGGCCGCGCAGCTCGACGGGATAGTTGATGAAGCCCTTCTGATCGATCGGCGTCGCGATCTGGGTGACCGCGAAGTCATAGTCGAACAGATACGAGGCATTGAGCCCGAAGCTCAGCTCGCCGATGCCCGCGTCGAATCGATAGCTGCCGTCGAAGTCGATGCCGGTCGTTTCGATCGAGCCCAGGTTCTGGGCGGAGCCGTCGTAAAGGAACGCGATCACGGGCGGGCGCACGCCGGAGATCGTGAAGCCCTTGTCGAGATAGGATTGAATCAGCGCATTGCTCGGATTGCGCGTCACGGCGAACGCGTAGTTGGGATCGAGCAGGCTCTGGGTCGTGCGCGGCGGGAAGCCGATGACGTCTTTGTACTCGATCGAGAAATACGTGCCTTGGAGACGCAGCCCAGGCACTGACGCCGGCGTGAACTCGACGGAGGCGGAGTACGTCGTCGCCTTCTCGGGCTCGAGATCGGGGTTGCCCGCATTCAGCGTGAGGCCGACGCTCGTACGGGGCGGCGAGAACAGATCGGTCCAGGTCACGACGGTCAATCCCGCGCCGGTGCGCAGCAGCGGCAGGTCCTGCAGCCCCGGCGCGCGGAAGGATTTGCCGTAGCTCGCGCGGAACAACAGGCCTTCGAGCGGCGACCAGTTCACGCCGACTTTCGGATTCGTCGTATCGCCGACGTCGCTGTAGTCGTCGTAGCGGACAGCGGCCGAGAGATCGAGGCGCTGCAGTCCCGGCATTGCATTGGCGCCGCCGAACACCGGCACGAACAGCTCGGCGAATGCCGATTGCTGATTGCGCGATTGCTTCTGCAACAGGAAGGTCGGATTCGCGGCGGCGCCTTGGCGCGAGCCGCCGAGAATCGTGTAGCGCAGGTATTCGGCGCCGAACGCGAGCCGCATGTCACCGCCGGGCAGATCCCACAACGAGCCGTCCGCCTGCACGCTGCCGCCGCGAGTGCGGGTCGTCGCAAACGGGTTGAAGATGCCCGTGTAGATCGCATCGAGAACGGCTCGCGAATTGCCGGCGCCGAATGGATTGAAGGCCTGGGCCGGATCGCTGCTGCGCAGGCGCGCATTGAGAACGGTCGTGTCGATGCGGCGCGTGTTCTGAGCGCTGCGATCTTCGGTCGTGAGCGCCTCGACGCCCACATGCCAGTCATCCGTGATGCGCCAATCGAGGCCGGCGGTGCCGAACTTGGTGCGCGTGTAGCCGGTCTGGTTGATGAAGCCGAGCTCGGGCGAAAAATCGTATTCGACCGTCACGGTCGAGGCCGTCGAGCCGGGCGGTCGGACGAAGAATGGATTCGTCGCAGGCACGCTGAGATTCACGATGTTGGACGTCGACCCCTGCTGGATGGCCTTCGCGACATAGTCGCGATTCGTGATGATGCCTTGCAGGTTGATGGTGACGCTGTCGTTCAAGTCGTGCGACAGATAGACATAGCCGCTGTCGCGGTCTTCGCTCGGGAGCACATCGCCGAAGCGCAGGTTCTCGCAGAGGTTGCGCGTGTTCGGCGTGAGCGAGCCCGCGGTTGCGGGCGTGACACCGCCGGCGGGGATCGCGTACGACGTGCCGCCGGCGATGATGTTGCCGGGACTGCATTGGCTGTTGCGATAGTCGCGGCCGCCCTGGCCGCGCAGGTCGGAAAGAATGTAGCTGCGCTCGCCGCCGTTCAGATTGCCGTGCTCGGAATGCTCATACGCGAGCACGAGACTGCCCGTATCCCAGGTCGTGCCGCCGATGCCGCCGAATTGCCGCAACGTGTAATCATCCGCGGAGCCGATGCGGCCGCGCACTTGGATGCCGTCGAACTCTTTGCGCAGAATGAAGTTCGCAACGCCCGCGACGGCATCGGAGCCGTACACGGCGGAGGCGCCGTCCGGCACGACTTCGATGCGCTCGATCGCAATCGCCGGGATCCCGGTCGGATCGACGTAGTTGCCGGAGACGCCGCTGTACGTGAGTCGCTTGCCGTCGACGAGCGTGAGCGTCGCCTGCGGTCCGAGCCCGCGCAGATTGATCGCGCTGCCGCGGGTCGTGTTCGTGCCGCCTGTGCCTTGCACGACGCTCGAGGAGGCATCGATGCCGAAGCCTTGGATTTGCGGCACTTTGCGCAGGTATTCGGTGATCGTCGCGGCCGGCTGGCGGTCGATTTCAGCGGCGCCGATGGCAATCACGTCCGAGCCGACCGGCCCCGCGCCGCGAATGCGGCTGCCGGTCACGAGGACTTCTTCGACCGAACCGCTTTCGGGCGCAGGGGTCTGTGCATGCAGGGCACTGGACGCTGTCGCTGCGACAGTCGTCACGAGCAGCGAGGTCAACGTTCGACGTTTCATCGCAAATCCCCCTCGCGGCCTCTGTGGGCCGTCGCTACCAGTCCGTCGTCAAAACATTTGCACGGATCAAATGACGCCGTCGCGACGCAAGGATGCGATCGCCGCGGCGTCGTAACCAATCGCCTGCAGAATCTCCTCCGTATGCTCGCCGAGCTCGGGAACGGGCCCGGCTGTCAGCCTGCCGCTGCCGAGCTGGAACCCTGGACCCGCGAGGCGCAGCGGCTGCTCGGCGCCCGGCAATTCGCTTTCCAGAAACAACTTCCGCTCGCGCCAATGCGGATGCTCCAGGATCTGTCCCAGGTCGCGCACATAGGCGACCGGCACGTGACGCGCCGCGAGCTTCGGCTCGAGCTCGAGGCCGTTGGCGTTCGCGAACAGTTCCGCAAGGGCCGCGCGCAGCGCCTCGTGATTGCGCACGCGATCCTTGTGAGTCGCGAAGCGCGCATCTTGCAGCAGCCACTTGCAGTCGAGCACCTCGCACAGCGCTTCGATCTGATGCTGATGATTCGCACCGATCGCGATGTGCCCGTCGGCGGTGCGATACGTTTCCGAGGTGGCGACGAGCCGATAGCCGCGGTTGCCGGTCCGGCCGCGCACTTCGTTCGTCTGGAAATAGATCGGCACGGCATTGCCGATGAGATTGAACGCGCTGTCGAGCATCGCGACGTCGATCGATTCGCCTTCGCCCGTCGCGTGCCGGCGCTGCAGCGCTGCGAGGATGCCGATCACGGCCATGTAGCCCGTGAACGTGTCGATGATGGGAAAGCCGACCTTCATCGGATCGGTATCGGGCTCGCCGTTCATCCACATCATCCCGGACATCGCCTGCACGATGTGATCGTACGCGGTCCAGTCGCGCAGCGCGCCCGTCTGGCCGAAGCCGCTGATGGAGGCGTGGATCAGCGCGGGGTTCATGGTGCGTAGGCGTTCCCAATCGAGCCCGAGCTTCGCGGCGACGCCCGGACGAAAATTTTCGACAAGAATGTCGGCGCGGGCCACGAGCTTTGCGACGATCTCGAGCGCTCGTGGTGATTTGAGGTCGAGCGTTACCGATTTCTTTCCGGTATTGACGCCCGCGAACGGTACGCTCATCCCTGGCAGGCCCGCGTGTTCCGTGTAATGGCGGAAATCATCGCCGACGCCGATGCGCTCGATCTTGATCACCTCGGCGCCGAGGATCGCGAGCAGGTTCGTACAGGTCGGCCCGGACAGGGCATGCGTGAGATCGACGACCGTGAGGCCGGCGAGTGGGCGCGTCACCGGGCGCGAATCGGCCGGGCCGGGCGCCGCCGTCCTGTCGTCCGGCGCGCGCGACGGCCGATCAGGCGTTGCGCGGAACTCGGCGTCGGCAATGGTCGGCTCGCTCATGACTTCGCAACGGCCAATGATTTGATAATTAGATGATATAGGGAATCATAGATTCGGCCGCTTGACCAGCTATGATCCACAAGAAAATCGGGGGAGGGGGTCGATCATGATCGCGGTGCCGGCGTCTTCGTTCAAGAGTTGGACTCCGACGCAGATCTATTCGCTCGCGCTCCTCATCCTGCTGAATCTGTCGAACTATCTCGACCGTACGATCATCGGGATCCTGCAGCAACCCATGAAGTCGGAGCTGCGGCTCGAGGACTGGCAGCTCGGCATCATCAGCGGCCCGGCGTTTGCGCTGTTCTATTCGCTCGCGGGCGTGCCGATCGCAAGGCTCGCGGAGCGCATCAATCGCGTGCGGCTGCTCGCGGTCGCGCTCGCGATCTGGTCTTCGATGACGGCGCTGTGCGGCGCGGCCGTGAATTTCCTGCACCTCGTCATCGCGCGTATCGGCGTCGGTGCCGCCGAAGGCGCCTGTACCCCGAGCAGCCATTCGTTGATCGCTGACATTTTCCCGCCGCGCCAGCGCGGCATCGCGATGTCGTTTCTGACGACGAGCATCCCGATCGCGCAACTCCTCGCGCCGATCATCGGCGGCGTGATCGCGACGACATGGGGCTGGCGAGCGGCATTTGCCGTCGTCGGCCTGCCCGGGATCGCCTTGGCGGCGCTGATCTTTTTCACGATGAAGGAGCCGCGTGACACGCCGGGCCAGGCACGAGCGCAGGCGCCGAGCTCGTTCCTCGCCGACATGCGCTTGCTGCTGAGTGATCGCGCGTTCGTCTGGCTGTTCGCCGCGAGCGCCTTCATGGGGCAGTCGATCACCTCGACGAACATCTTCACGGCTTCGTATTTCGTGCGGCAGTACGAGCTGTCGTTGACGGAAGTCGGGACGATCGTCGGCGTCGGCTCGGGTCTGGCGGGCTTGGTCGGCACGTTCATCGGCGGGACGCTCGCCGATCGCTACGCGGGCCAGTACGGGCGCTCGTACCCGATCGTGTGCGGCATCGGCGCGCTGCTCGCCGCCGTGTTTTTCACGATCGTCTTCACGCGCGATGTCTGGTACGTCGCATTGCCGTTCCTGCTGCTCGCCAACGTTTCCACCGACATGAAGAACGGGCCGAATTTCGCCGCCGCCCAGAACCTTGCGCCCGCGCACATGCGCGCGACGGCGTCGGCAGTGTTGATGATCGCAGCGATCTGCCTGGGCAGCGGTCTTGGTCCGCTGATTCTCGGCGTCATCACAGCGTGGCCAGCGCTTCATTTCCGGCGGCGCTCGGTACGTTCTCTGAGCTGTGCGTCGGCGGTCGAGCTGCGGATGGCGCCGCGAACGATCTGGTGACCGCTTGCGCGCGCGCCTCTGCCGCGGGCTTGCGCGGCGGGCTCATGGCGCCGTGCGCGACATTCGTCTTGGCGGGGATCTGTTTCATCATTTCGGGTCGAGCGATTCGTAAGCCGCTGGAGGCGTGACATGCGACGGATTCGAGCTGACATCGCGGCCGCATTCACCGCACTCACGCTTGCCGCGAGCGGCGTGCACGCGCAGGACGCCGCAGCGAATGCCGGCGATGCGGCCGCCCGCGCAACGGCGCCGAACCCGCGAGGCAATTTCGGCCTCGGCTCAGGAGGGCGCCCGACGCCACGGCGCATCGCGGCTTCGCAGGCGGCAACGCGAGCAGTGGCGCTGTGCAGCGGCTTGTGGGACGGCGGTCGCACGATCGAGCAGATCAATGCCGACAATGGCGGGCTCGGCGGCACGGAATCGATGCAGACGAGCATCGATGAGCAGCGCAAGATCGTGTCGATCAAGTATGCGGACGTGATGCCGCCGCGGATCGTCGCGTGGCGTCCGGTGCTGGGCTGCGTGCAACTGCCGATCGGCGCGGCGGAAGCGGCACTGAAGCATGTGCCGCAAGTCGCGGCTGATGTCGTACGGCCGAACTTCGATGCGCTCGATTGGCCGATGGGCGATCAGCACGCGCTCGGCCGCTTGCCGCAGGCGAAGCAGAAGGCGCTCGATGAGATCGTCGCGCGCGGCTTCGATGGCACGACCTACGGCGGGCGGACGTGGGGCATCATCGTCGTGAAGGACGGCAAGATCGTCGCGGAGCGCTACGCAATGGGCTTCGAGATGCATCACGCCGCGCAGACGCATTCGGCCGCGAAAAGTTTCGCGGCGTCGCTCGTCGGGATCGCGACGTGGAAATACGGCTTCGACATCGATCGCGCCGGCGCGCTGGAAGAGTGGCGCAAACCCGGTGATCCGCGCGGGGCCATCACGGCGCGGCATCTTTTGCACATGTCGAGCGGTCTGTACGGCGAAGGCGATGGCAGTCCGCAAGCCGACATCTACGCGGGCGGCGCGACGGTCGCTGGTCGAGCCGCAACGAACATTCTGGACACGCTGCCCGGCACGCGCTTTCTCTACAACCCGCCCGATACCATGCTGCTCGTGCGCGCCGTGCGTGAGCAGGTCGCGAGCGATGCGGCCTTCTGGGCGCTGCCGTTCAAGGAGCTGTTCTGGAAGATCGGCATGACGCGCACGACGCCGGCGAGCGACTGGAATGGCGATTTTCTGATGTCGGGCCAGACGTACTCGACCGCGCGCGATTTCGCACGCTTCGGCTTGCTGTATCTGAACGATGGCGTATGGAAGGGCGAACGTATCCTGCCGGAGGGCTGGGCGAAGTTCGTCTCGACGCGCGCTCCCGTGCAGCCGGCCGGCGATGGCCCACGCTATGGCGCGCAGTTCTGGATTTACGGCGGGATCGACGGGCTCGCGGCGGATGCGTATTCGCCGGGCGGCGGGCAGGGCCAGTACGCGATGATCGTGCCGTCGCACAACGCGGTCATCGTGCGCCGCGGCTTCGATGCGGCGAGCGGCTTTCGGATCGCGAAGTTCTCGGCCGATGTGCTCGCGGCCATCGAGTGAGCGCAGCCGAGGTCGAGCCGTCGCGCCCGTCGTGCCGGGCGCGCGAGCGGCCGTGCGCGATCATCAATGTCGCGTGTTCGGAAGATTCGCCGCGATCGACTTGGCCTCGGCGCTGCATACGGGATGACCGAATCCGCTCTCGCTCACACCGTCCTGTTGGCCTGGTTGCGGCGTGATGTCGTAGATGATGTTGTCCGGCCGTGCCGCATCACCGGAAACACCCGCGGGCACAAAATCGAGAACGAGCGTGTGACGCGTTCGCCATGCAATGTTGTGGTCGGCGCAGGAGCTATCTCCGCTCACGCCTAGCCCGCCGATGATCTCGCCTGCCTGGTTGTAGAGCGCGAGTCCGCCGCCGAAGACGTTCACTCCGCCGATGGCCTTGCCGACCATGGGATCGTTGCTCGCTCCGAATCTGGACGGCGGCCCCGCGTATGCAACATCGGTTGCGACTGGATTGCTGTGCTGGAGCCCATAAAGACTGCCGCCCGGTGATACCGGGGAGAACAGGTTCGCCGTCGAGAGCGCGAGCGCCGGCAGGCTGAAGGCGTTCGCCGTATTCGCCTTTTGCGCCGATATCACGCGGCTGCCAGGCCACTGGTCGCCGCGGTCGCTTCCTGTGAATGCCACGGCACAGACGATGCCGTCGCGATCCACGACAGTGCCCCACATGTCGAGGTTGAAGCCGCCGTTCGCTTGTTGGCGTGCAGCGGTCAGCGCCTGCTTCAGCTGCGCGTGCGTCGGCAGGCTGCCGCACCCGGCCGAGGCCCTCTCGGTGTTGGGGCTTCTGTTCTGACCGTCGTCTGCGGCGGCGGTCGCGAGGACCAGCGGCGCCATCGTCAAAGCCAATGCAACTCGTCGCAGCTTGGTAGCCATGTGCAGTCTCCTCGATAAGAAAAGGAAATGGCGTGACACAAAACTGTCAGTGCACGAGTTGCACGAAACGGCGCGCGCTGGCATTGAGGCGCATGTAACACGCGCTCGGAAGCCGCATGAATTGGACCAAGGGTTCGCGGCGCGTGATGCGCCGCCCGTGACGCGCTGCTTCTGTTGCGTTGCCAGTGACGCAGCGCGGATTGCGCTAGCGCGCCGAATCGTTCGTCGGTGCTGCGGCGCCGCCGATGGGATACTTCTCGAACATCTCGGCGACCGCCTTGTCGATCGCGGCTCTCGGGTTGCCGCTCATCTCCTTCGTGATGCGCGCTTCGGCGAGCCCTTGCCATACGAGCTGGCGCTTTTTCGCATCGACGAGATCGATGCCGAGCGTGCCTTCCTTGTAGCGCACGGCTTGAATCTCCTGCGGATAGCCCGGCCATGCGCCGTACATGCCGGCTCGATATCCATAGAAGCCGCCGACGCCGCGCGCGCCACGCAGATCGGCGCGCCGGATCATGATGGCATTGAAGTTCACGAGCAGCTGCGGGTCCGACGCCACGTACTGGTAGCCGCGATTCTCGAGCTCGCGCCGCGTAGCGCTCTTCAGATGCGCGGTGAGTGTCGTCGAGTACGGGTTCTTGTCGGTTTCGAGGGGATAGAAGAAGCTGAAGGTCTTATAGCTCGCGAAGTTCGCAGCGGGATCGGCGCTCGCGTGAATCGTGGGTTCGGAAGCGCAAGCGCCGAGCAGCAGCGCCAGCACGAGAACTGCCGCCGCATGTTTGGAGTGGGCATTCATCGGCTGTGCTCGTGAGGTCAGCGGCGGATGCGACGCATGGTGCGCCAGCTGCGGCGCCCTCGGCACTTCGTACTTCGGGCACGAGGAAACCCCGCGAGCGGCTCGCGATGGCGGTCTTCGAACGCGATTACGTGCCGTTCGCTGCGCGCCTTACGCTCTCTTGCATTGCCATCCCGCTGAGGGTGTTCACCGTGGTCTCCGTTCGCATCAGACGCGGAGGAGGCGGCGGCGCATGCTCCGAGATGCCGAGCAGCTTCGCGGCCCGGATCAATGATACGAGCGAAGGCGCCCGCATCTTGCGCATCACGCGCGCACGATAGGATTTGATCGAGCGCTCGCAGATGCCGAGGCTTGCCGCGAGCTGCTTGTTGAGCCTGCCGTTGACCACGCCGACCAGCACGTCGCGCTCGCAGTCGGTGAGCTCGCGATAGCGCTCTTGAATCTGACGCCGCTCTTCGCGCGCCGCGCGCCGCTTTGCATCGAGCTCGAGGCCCGCGCGCACGGAGCGCACCAGGTGCTCCTGCTCGATCGGCTTCGTGAGCAGGTCGATCGCGCCGGCCTTCATCGCCTGGACCGTGATCGGGATGCTGCTGTACGCGGTGACGAGAATGACGGGCGGTGCTTCCGGGCGTGCCGCCAGCGCATCCAACAGCTCGAGCCCGCTCGGGCCCGGCATCAGCATGTCGAGCACCAGACAGCTCGGGCACGAGGGGTGATTGCGAAGCAGATATTCGCCGGCGCAGCGATAACCGACGGTTGCGAAGCCGGAGATCTGCAGCAACCGGCTCACGCTGCGCCGAAAGCTGTCGTCGTCGTCCACGATATGGACACGATGCATGTCAGGTAAGAAGTTTACTGTTTCCATTCTGTCTCCTTCTCGAGAGGCTGCTGCCTGCATGCAGGGCACGACGCGGCGAGCACGCGTCGGCGCTACGGGAATTGGAAATCGGACGCGGACGAAGGCGCCGCGGGACACTCGAGTCGGTGCTGTCCGTCAACGCCCCCTGTCCGAGGCGAAGATGGCATGCGACGAATACCCGGGATAGTTGGACCTAGGCCTAACGCCGCGCGTCGCCGCGGTGCGATGTTGCTCAGGCGCGACGCGCCGCGGCGTGCCTTTGTGCCGTTATTTCAGGCAATCGTTCGGCGCACGAAGGAAAGAGCAGCCGTCGAGCGGCTTGCGGGTAATACGGATCTACGATCTACGGCCGACGAACCTCCGCGCCGCGCCGCAGCGGCGCGCGCTACGGTTCAGGGGTTCAGGTATGCACGAGGCCTCGATCGTGCTTGTGCAAGCGGAGCGCGAACGAGATGAACAGAATCCCGTACGCGATCGCGTACACGCCGATCGCGAATGCGACGCCGAGCGCGCCTGCGCCGGGTCTGAAGAACAACATGAAGCCGAACAGCACGGCCAGTACGCCGCCTGCGATCAAGAGCCATTCGTTGTTGATCTCCTTGCGCAGGCGAATGGCGCCGATGATCTGCATCACGCCGACCGCGATCGACCAGCCGGCGATGAACCAGAGCAGCACGAGGCCCGTGATCTGCGGCCACAGCAACGTCAGCGCGCCGAAAGCGATGCCCACGAGCCCGACGATCGCCAGCCACCAGCGCGGCGCGACGCTGCCGCCCTTGATTGCCGCGAACAGCGTGATGATGCCGTCGGCGAGCGCGAACGCGCCGTACATCAGCACGAGCGCGATCAGCGTGAGCCCCGGCCAGACGATCGTGAGCACGCCGAACGCGATCGCGAGAATGCCGCGCACGAGCAGCAGTCCCCAGTTTCGCTCCAGAGCCGGAAGCATCATCCCTGAAGGCATGATGTGTGCGTTCATGCGCAATTACCTCGCTCGCCTATGTCGCGTCACTGGCGCGTCAGCGTGTACTGCATCAGCGCGAGCAGCCCGAACGTGATGACGTTCAAGGCGCAGGTCAGCAGGCGGTCTTTCCGCCGGCTCGATCGATCGTCCTTTGCGAACTGCATGAGGCCATCTCCACGCGATGCGAACGAGCGTATTCGCGCGATGCCATGGGGTCATGAGCGCAAGGGGAAGCCGGCGTGCGCCAAACCGAGATGCGTCTTCGAAGGAGCCGGGGCCGAGCGGCCTGTCAAAAAAAGAAAGGCCGCCGCGATAATGTTGACGCAGTCAACCGATCGCGGCGGCACGTGAGGCCAATCGTGCGCCCCGGGAGGAGTGCAGCTCGCGAGCCCCAAAAGTGCGCGAGAACTAGGTGCGCCCGTACACGGAGTGATGGGGGGCGGGCGCGTTCGCGCACACGTCAGCGTTGACATCACATCGCTTACGAAGCCCAGCGACAATACGCAGGAGGGGCAACTCGATCGATCTATCTTCGATTGCAGCGTGCTCGGGGCGTCAGAAGGCGACCGTGACGAAGCCGATCGGCCCGCTATAGGTGTAGTGAACGTTGCCCTGGAAACGGTCTGCATCGACATTCACGTGCATGCGGAAATCGTTGTATGCGACGCCGACGCCGATGTTTCTGAGCGGCATCCAGACGATCCCGAGCTTGTAATCCCGCAGGCTCCCGTCGTACTCATCGAAATCCACCGAAAAGTACTGCGCCTGTGCATCGAGATACCAGTGATCGCCGAAGGCCCACAGGCCATGCAAGCCGACGACCGGCAGGGGACCGTTCGCCGTGGCCTCCGCTGCTTGATCGATCGCGCCGCTGACCAATGTGCTCGAGAGCTGCGCGCTCAATCCTGCTTTCAGCTCGAGATTGTGCAGGCCGAGCGTTGCCGCGAGCTCCCAGGAATCGCGGCGCAGGAATGCGTACTCGTACGCGAGCTCGACCACTTCGCTTTCGAATTCCCCGCGCACGGCGGCGTTGATGGGAAACGTCCTGGCGCGGAACTCGATGGTCTGGTCGATGTTCCGCGTCTCGTCCGAGTGGCTGCTGAAATACATGAAACGCAGCTTGTGACGCTCGGCGAAGCGCCAGTAGCCGTCGACACGCAGGCGATTCTGATCCTTGAACCCGAACTCGTCGTCGAAATTGAATGTCGTGCCGATCACTCGGCCCGTGCTCACGGCGCCATCCACGCGCACCGTCGTATCCGTTCCCAGAAAGAACGCGCCAAGACCTATATTGAAGCGCTGTGCGATCGGCCAGCGCGGGTCGGCGTGAGCAAGGCTCCCTACGAGTGCGGTCGCAGCGAGCGCCATACGGCCGATCAGGTGCAATGCACCGTGCCTACGGTTGCTTTCGATCGACGACATGAAAGTGCTCGCGCCGGAACGATCGCGGATCTTTCCAGGCGCACCAGGCCGTGAACAGGCGCCCTTGGTCTAATGCATCATTCACCTTGCACGGATTGCTCAGCCGCGCGTGACCGCAAGTGTTTTCGCGCGATTCCAGTCCTGACGCAGCTCGCGCAGGCGGGCGTCATCGAGCGCGCGCCGATGCTCGTCTTCGATGAGTTTAGCCAACACGCGCAGCTTGCGCCGCTGTTCGGGCGTGGTCGATTCGCGCTCGCTGTCGACGAGCACGGCCGCCTGCAGCTCGTTCATGCAGCTGTCCGCCAGGCCGTAGCGGGTGCGCCATTCGAAGAAGGTCTGCATGTACTCGTGAATGAGATCTTCGCGGGTCGACATCGCCGTGCTCCAGCAATTCCGGGCCGGCGCATCTTCGTGGCCGCATGTGAAAGCTCTATGACGGTGCCGCGGAATTGTGAGGACGATCTCAGCGCGTCTCGCCTCGTGCGATGTCGAGGAGTCTGTCGATCGACAGCGAGCGCTCGAGCGTCGCTGCGATCTCATCCAAAGCGCTATGGATCTGCTCGTCGTGATCATGGGCCGCCGAACGTCCGCCCAGTGATGCAAGCAACGCCGCACGTAAGTCGGCCGAATGGAACAGGCCGTGCACATGGCAGCCAAACACGCGTCCGTTCGGAGCGACGGCGCCGTCCGCCGTTCCGTCGTCGAAGCGAATCATCGGGCGCGACAGAGCAGGGCCCTTGCATCGTCCCACGTGCATCTCATAACCGCTCACGCGTGCGCCTGTCCCGCTCGCCGTGCCCTGTACCTCGCGCAGCAGCTTGCTCGCGGTCATTTCCGTCTCGAGATCCAGCAATCGGAAGCCCTCGATCTCGCTTCGCTCGCCCTCGATCCGTTCGGGATCGCGAACGACGTGTCCGAGCATCTGCAGTCCCGCGCAGATGCCGAGGATGCGGCCGCCGCGGCGCAGGTACGCATGCAGCTCGTGTTCCCAGCCGTATTCGTGCAGGACCTCGAGATCGGCGATCGTCGCTTTGCTGCCGGGAAGAATCAGCAGATCGAGATCGAGCGGCAGCGGCTCGCGCGGGTCGATGAAGCGGAATTCGACGTGAGGCTCGTGCAGCAGCGGATCGAAATCATCGAAGTTCGCGATGTGCTTCAGGCGCAGTGCGCCAATGCGCAGCACGCGTTGATTCGAACCGCTCGCCTCCCGAGCGGCAAGCTCGAGGCGCATCGCATCTTCTTCGGGCAGCCACTTCGTGCTCGGCAGCCACGGCACGATGCCGAGGCTTTCCCAGCCGGTGCGCTGCTCGATGGTTGCGATGCCCGCGTCGAAGAGGCTTTGATCGCCGCGAAACTTGTTGATGATGAAGCCGCGAATGCGGGCGCGATCGGCGTCATCGAGCACGGCATGGGCGCCGACGAGCGATGCGATCACGTGACCACGGTTGATGTCGCCGACGAGCACCACCGGAATATCCGCGGCGTGCGCGAATCCCATGTTCGCGATGTCGTGCTGGCGCAGATTCGTCTCGGCCGGGCTTCCGGCACCTTCGACCACGATCCATTCGGCGTCGCGCGTGAGCGTGCGATAGCTCGCGAGGGCGACATCGAGCAGCTCGCGCTTCGTGTGTCCATGCGATCGCGCGTGAAAATCGCCGACTCGACGGCCCCGAACGATCAGCTGCGCGCCGACGTCGCTTTGCGGCTTGAGCAAGATCGGGTTCATGTCGACCGTCGGCGGCACGCGGCAGGCGAGTGCTTGCAGCGCGGTCGAGCGGCCGACTTCGCCGCCGTCGGGTGTCACCGCCGCGTTGTTCGACATGTTCTGTGGCTTGAACGGCCGCACGTTGAAGCCGCGAGCGGCAAGCAGGCGGCACATGCCGGCAACGAGCACGGTCTTGCCGACGTCGGAGCCGCAGCCTTGAATCATGATGGAGGGCATGTCAGCTGCTCGAGAGGGCAATCGTGCCGATGACGACCCACAGCAGGGCACACCCTCTCATATATATATGTAAGCCCTTCCGGAGGTCCGTGGTCGTAGGCCGCGCGCCGTCGCCGAAGACCCCGCGCTCGTAAGCCACTCCATCGTAAACCGCCGTGCCGCCGAGCCGAATCGCAAGTCCGCCGGCGAGCGCAGCTTCCGGCCAACCGGCGTTTGGCGAGGCATGCTTTGAAGCATCGCGCAGCATTACTCCGAAGCCGCGCAGGGCGGCCGTGGCGAGCAGCAGTCCCGCGATGCGTGCGGGAACGAGATTCATCAAATCATCCAGGCGCGCCGCGGCCCAGCCGAACATGCGCCAGCGTTCTTCCATGTGACCGATCATGCTATCCGCGGTGTTCACTGCTTTGTATGCGAACAAGCCTGGCAGGCCGCCGATGAGCAGCCAGAACACGGGTGCGACGACTGCATCGTTGAAGCTTTCGGCCAGGCTTTCGAGCGCGGCCGCGGCGACTTCGTCATCGCTGAGTTGCGCCGTGTCGCGGCCGACGATTCGCGCAACGCTCGTTCTGGCCATGGGGAGATCGCGCGATTCGAGTGCCGCCAGCACATCGCGAACATGAACGTACAAGCTTCGCTGCGCGATTCCCGTCGACGCAATGACGATCACGACCGCGGCGTCCAAATAAGCAATGGCCGAGCGCTCGATCGCGAACCCAACGCCGCCCGCACACGCGATGATCACGATCATTGCGGCGACGCCGAGCAGCCGGCGCCGGACTGCGCCGAACCGTGCGTCGTTCCAAAGACGCTCGAGCGCGGCGATGAGCGTGCCGATCCACACGACAGGATGACGAATACGCGCATACAGCCAGCTCGGATATCCGACGCACGCTTCGAATGCGAGCGCGCCAAGCACGAGCCAGGCATCGCTACCGAACATGACGGCCGTGAATGGCGATGATCGGCGTTTGATGACGTGCGCTCGCGATCAGCCATTCGGTTTCGACGCCGTATACGTTGCGCAGATGATCGCTGCTCAACGCATCCGCCGGCGGGCCGTCCGCGACGACGACGCCCTCGTGCAGCAACACGATCCGATCGGCGATGCGGGCGGCGAGCGACAAGTCATGAATCGTGAGAACGACGCCGCCCCCGGCGTGCGCAAAGTTGCGCAGCAATTCGGCCGCTTCGAATTGATGCGAGGGATCGAGGCCGGTGAACGGCTCGTCCGCGAGAATCCAGCTCGATTCGCCGGCGAGCACGCGCGCAAGCAGCACTCGCGCACGCTCGCCGCCCGACAATTCGGTGACGACGCGCCCCGCCCAGCGGGCGGTATCTGTGATCGTCATCGCACGTTCGATTGCGGCGCGATTCACCGCGGCGCTGGCCGTGCGCTGATGCGGGATGCGCCCCAGGGCAACGAATGCCTCGACATCGATCGGCCACGCGACTTCGGGCGTTTGCGGCAGGAACGCGATCGTCCGAGCGCGCTCAGGACCGGCAAGCGCATGCACATCATCGTCGCCGATGCGAATCGAGCCGGAGGTCGGGCGCAGCAGTCCTGCCATGCACCCGAGCAGGGTCGACTTGCCCGCGCCGTTCGGGCCAAGCACGACGGTCACTGAACGGGGCGCGATCGACAGGCGAATATCGGTCAGGATTGCGCGCGTGCCCCGCTGAAAGGTCACGTCGGCAATGTGCATCGTCGGGCTCATACCAATCGCCGCCGCAGTGAATACAGGAGCGCGAAAAAGAACGGGGCGCCGATGACCGACATGACGACAGCGAGCTGCACTTCGGACCCGCCGGGCAGCAGACGCACGACGATGTCGCCAGCGAGCACGAGAATTGCGCCGCCGAACGCGCTCGGAATCAGCAGCGCGCTCGGTCGCGCACCGACGAGCGGCCGCAACAAATGCGGCACGACGAGCCCGACGAAGCCGATCATGCCGGTGACCGCGACGCTTGCGCCGACGACGAGGCCGACGCCGATGCACAAACGCCATTGAATGCTGCTCAGATCGATGCCGAGCGAACGAGCGCCGAGCTCGCCCAAGGTGAGCGCGTTCAATGCTTCGCGGCAGCTCAGGATGAGCGCGCTGCCGACGGCGATGATCGGCGTCGCGAAGACGAGATCATCGATGCTGCGATCGGTCAGTGCACCGAGCATCCAGCGCACGATTTCCCCCGCGGCCCATGGATTCGGCGACAGCGACAGCACGAGCGAAACGCCCGCGATCGCCAAGGTGCTGAGCAGAATGCCGGCGAGCACGAGCGTGAGTGCGCTCGCAGTCAGTCCGGATAACAAGAACAGGACGGCCATGCCGACGATGCCGCCGAGCACGCCCGCAATCGGCAGCGCCCAGGGATGCAGTCCGGCGACATCGAAGAACATGCTGAGCACCGCGCCGAGCGCGGCCATCGCTGAAATGCCGAGCGTGCCGGGATCCGCGAGCGCATTGCGCAGATAGGCTTGCATCGCTGCGCCCGCAAGCCCGAGCGCCATGCCGATCACGATGCCGAGCAAAGCCCGCGGCACGCGCAGCTCGAGAAAGATCGTGCGCGTGATCTCGTCCTGGGCCGACCACATCGCCCAGGTCAGCGTGATCTTGCCGACGAGCACCGAGCCGATCGCGAGTACGGCGGTTGCCGCGATCAAGAGCGGCATGAGCCAGCGACGGTGAGCGGCCATCATCGGGCGCTTCCCGTCGCGTTGTACGGCGTGGCGGAGACGCGTTCGAGGGGATGCGCATTCCGGTTGCGCAACGCCCCATCGCGCGCATTCGAAAGCGCGGCAAGCGCGTGGATCATCGTCGGGCCTGAGCAGTAGAGGAGGCGCGCCGGATACTCCATGCGCATCATCCGGCTGCCGAGCGCGCGCAGCGCGCGATGATTCACGATTCGCTCCGCATGCGTCGCCGCAGTCTCGGTCGTGTCTCCGACCAGCAGGATGTCGGGCGGTGCTTGCAGCAGTTCCTCCATTCCGATCGGGCGATGCTGCCGCACGTCATAACGCGCGGGTAGGTTCTCCAGCCCGACGACGTGCATCAGCTCATCCGTGATCGTCTTCTTGCCTGCCGTGAGCCCACCGGGTTGGTAGACGGCGGCGGACAGTCTCGGCGTACCCGCCGCTGGACGTGCACGCTCTATCGCCGCATCGATACGCGCGATCAGCGCTTCACCGCGTTCGGGCTCGTGCAGGAGCGCGGCGAGATGTCGCACTTGCTCGTGACTCTCTGCGATCGACATCGGCACGTCGAACAGCTCGAAGGCAATGCCGACGCGCTTCAGGGCATTGCGCGTGGCCAATGCGGAGTGCCGGCCGGCGAGCACCAGGTCGGGCTTGAGCGCGACGACTTCTTCGGCCGCTTCATACGTGATCGGCAAGGTTTGGGCGATGTCGGCGATCGTCGAACGCCACGGGTCGCGCGAGTAGTGGCTGATCGCGGCGATGTGCTCGCGCGGCGCAAGCTCGATGAGCAGCCCGTCGATGCACAGATTCAACGACACGATGCGCGCCGGCTTCGCAGCGGCGTTCGAAACCACCGGCAGAATGGCGAGCAGCAAGAGGGTAAGGACGCGCATCAGAATTCCACGCCCTTCTGCGCGCGATAGCCCGCGTCGTACGGGTGCTTGAGCACGGTCATCTCGGTGACGAGATCCGCAATCTCGATGAGCGCCGGCTTCGCGTCGCGGCCGGTGATGCAGATGTGCTTGTCCCTCGGCCGGGCGGCGAGCACGTTCACGACGTTTGCCAGATCGAGGTAGTCATTGCGCAGCGCAATGTTCAACTCATCGAGCAGCACGAAATCGTAGTCGGGATCGGCGATCAACTCGCACGCGCGCGCCCAGCCCTTGCCGGCCGCGGCGAGGTCGCGCTGTCGATCCTGTACGTCCCACGTGAATCCTTCGCCCATGACCTCGTAGGTGACCAGATCGGGAAAGCGCGCGAAGAACTGCCGCTCGCCCGTGCGCCATTTGCCCTTGATGAATTGCACGATGCCGACGCGCATGTTCCAGCCGAGCGCACGCGCGACCATGCCGAAGCCGCTGGAGGATTTGCCTTTGCCGTCGCCGGTGAGAACGATCAGCAGCCCGCCGCTCAGCTTGCGCTTCGCGCGCTCTTCGCGTCGTTGCGCCTGCAGCTCCTGCATCGCACGCTCGTGCGCGATGTCGCGAGCGCGGTCCGAGTCTGTCGTGGAGGGTTGATCGCTCATGAGGACTTCAGCGCTTTCGCAAGTCGCCGCCACGCCGTCCCGGAACCGGGCAGCCCGAAGCGCAGCAAAGTCGCATCGTGCGCGAAGGGCCGAACGAGAATGCCGGCGCTGAGAAGATGGCGCAGGAGTCGCTGCGCATCGCCATGGCGGGTGAGGCGGAACAACGTCGTGCCGCCGATGACGCTCAGCCCACCCTGCGTGAGCAATGCATCGAGCCGTTGTGCATCCGACCGCAGCCGGGTGCGCATGTCATGCGCCCACGCAAGATCCGCATACGCGGCAAGCCCCGCAGCGAGCGCGTCGACGGAAAGCGGCCATTCGCCGATCAGATCGCGAATGCGCTCGATCACGGCGGGCGCGCCGATCGCGAAGCCAAGCCGCACGCCCGCGAGGCCATAGAACTTTCCGAACGAGCGCAGGGCGACGAGCTGCGGCGCACGCGCGGTGCCGGCGACGTCGCAGATGCTCTGGTCCGGCTCGACATCGATGAAAGCCTCGTCGATGACGAGCCAGCGGCCCTTTGCGGCGCGTCGATCGTGCAGCTCGAGAATCTGGCTGCGCGTGAGCAGGGCGCCATCGGGATTGTTCGGATTCACGATGACGACGCCATCGTGCGGCAGCGAGGACTCAATCGCCGTCAGCGGGAGTTCGTCGACCCCTGCGCCGCTGCGGCGCCACGCATCCGCATGCGAGGAATACGTCGGCGTCGCGACTGCGCAGCGCTTCGCACCGAGGGCACTCGGTAGCAGACGCAACGCAAGCTCGGTGCCCGGCGTTGCGATGATGTTGCGAACGTCGCGCACGCGAAACGCTTCGCCCGCGATTCTCTCCAACTGCGCGAGCCTCGCGGGGTCGGGCAGCTGTGCGCGTTCGCGCGCCGTGCTGGCCGGCGCGCGATACGCATGCGGATTGATGCCCGTGGACAAGTCGATCCAAGGGCGCGGCGCATCGGGAAACGCGTCGCGGGCGACGCACAGTCGCCCGCCGTGCTGTGAAAGACGTTCGAACGGCGACATGCTGCCGCCGTCCATTACAGCGACACCGTCAGTCCGAGATAGAACCCGCGGCCGATCGATCCGTAACGGCGCGCCGTCTCATAGTTCTCATCGAAGAGATTCTCGATGCGGCCGTAGATCTCCGTGGCCTCCGACCACCGATATCGTGCGCGCAGATCGACGAGCGTGTAGCTGTCGAGCTCGAATCGATTCGCAACGTCATCGAAGCTGTGCCCGACGTACTGCGCGGCAAGCGTCGTGACGAGCGGGATCGACCACTCGTACGAGAGCTGCGCATTCGCGCTCGACCGTGGACGGCGCGGCAAGTCGTTGCCGAATTCGCTCGAGCCTGCGCTTTCGTTGACCGCTTTCAGGTGCGTGTAGTTCGCATCGAGCGTCAGGCGGTCCAGGATTCGCGCGTTCGCGACGAGCTCAATGCCTTCCGCGTGCGAGCGCTGAATGTTCTCGTAGTAGCCGTCGGGCTGCAGGGTGCAGCGCAGGCTCGTCACGCCGAAGCACGAGACGAAGTCGATCATCGTATCGGTGTCGCGCTCGAAGTAGGTGGCGGAGAGCGTCACTCGATCGAACACGCGCTGCTCGATGCCCACGTCCCAGTCGTCGGAGGCTTCCGGTTCGAGCGCGGTGTTTCCATAGATGCTGTAGAGCTGATACAGCGTCGGCGCTTTGAAACCTTCGCCATAGCTTGCGCGCAGCACAGTCGACGGCGTCGCAGACCATGCAGCCGCAACCTGCGTCGAGGTGTTGCCGCCGAACGTCTCGTGATCGTCATGGCGCACCCCAGCCGTGAACGTCAGCGCCTGCAGCGGGCTCACCTGCACTTGGGCATACAGGCTGTCGAGCGTGACATCGCGGCGCAGCGGCGCGGGAGCCGGGTCGTAGGTCGTGGGGGAGGCGGAGCTGATGCTGGAGCGCTCGCGCTCGGCGCCGAACACGCCGTGAATGAATTCGTTCAGCGCGAGCGTCGCCTGATATTCGTAGCGAAGATTGCTGCCCTCGGCATCGAACGTGAGCGGCACGGTCGAGTCGGGGTCGATGTTCTGGCGCTCGGTGTCGGTGTACGCCACGCCGATTCGATGCTGCAATCTGCCGTCGAACGTGTCGATCTTCAGGCCGCCGTAGCTGACCCATTCCTTGGTCTTGCCGTAATCGCGCGTGTCGGTGAGCGAATACGTCGGCGGCGGAAAGCTGTCGAAATCGAAGCGGCCGCGCCACCACATCGAACGCAGCTCCGCTGTGACCGCATCCGTGACGTGGAACGTGCCGCGGACGGCGGCGCCGAAGTTCTTGTAGCCATCGTCCTCGCGCCCGCCGAGGTCTTCGTCGAACGCGGAAACGCCGTCCGTCGTGAAATAGCGCGCGCCCGCACGCCAGCCGTAGCGCTCGTCGCCCGCCTGCGCGCGCGCCGTGACGGTGCCGGTCGCATACGAGCCCGCTTCCGCATCGACCGTTGCCGCGAGCGGTCCGCTCGGCTCAGGCGTGACGATGTTGACGACGCCGCCGATCGCCTGACTGCCCCACAACGTGGACTGAGCGCCGCGCAGCACTTCGATGCGCGCGTCATCGTCGATGAGCAGGCTCGCGAAATTGAAGCCGCCGCCGGTGGAGGACGGATCGTTGAGTTTCACGCCGTCGATCAACACGACCGTCTGTGTATCTTCGGCCCCGCGAATGCGCACGGCGGTGGTCGAGCCGAAACCGCCGTTGCGGGAAATGGTGACGCCTGGCGTGGTGCTGAGCAGATCGGAAACGGCGGTTTTCTGGCTGAGTTTGGCTTGTTCCGGGGTGATGATGGTCATTGAGTCGCCGACCGTCGCGAGCGAAGTTTCGGCCCGCGTGGCCGTGACGACGATTTGAGCGAGGGTGGCAACGCCGTCTTCGGCGGCATGAGCGGCAAAGGCAGCGGACAGGATGAAGACACCGCCGGCAGCGCGCGACGATGCAAGACGAATGCACGACATTCGAAATGACTCCGAGTTGACGACAAACACGCGAGTCGACGTGTTTTGACGTACGACCCACGACCGGTCGTCACTCGGGAAAGACCCGCTCGCTCGGCACGCCCCGGCCGCTCGATGGACGACGACGCTGAGCAGGTCTCCTGGCTCGTGGCGCGAATCGAACCCGCGTTCGACTCATCCCGCGCGTCGCCTTCCCGAATCGAAACGATTCAGTGGCCTCATGACGCGAGGGTCACCACTCACAGTTGCGGGGGCAGCCCGGGCATCGACCCGGTTCCCATTTCAATTCCCCGAAGGGAAACTCAACGCGGCGGCAAGGATGCTGAGAACGAGGTCGGACGTCAATGGGCTATGCATTCTTTGACGCGGCGAGCGACGGAAGCCGTGGCTCACGGCGCTCAGCGTGCGATGCGATGCGCTTCGCCCGTCGCGATGGACCAACTCCAGCGCTCGCTCGCGGGCAGGCCGAGGATCAAGCAGCGCATCAGCCGCAGTGGTCCACCGTGAGCAACGATAGCGATGCGCGCGACGCCGCATGACGCAATGCGGTGATAGGCGCGCTCGACGCGCTCGAACAATTGCGCTTCGGTTTCGCCGTCGGGCGGCGCACGATTCCAAGGGTCGTCGGCCCATCGGTCGCTCAGCTCGCGCGGGACATCGTTCCAGTGCAAGCCTTCCCACGCCCCGAAGTCCAGCTCGCGCAGTTCAGGAAGCAGCGTCAATTCGCATGCATCGCGCTGCGCGAGTCGGCGGGCGAGTCGATCGCACCGTTGCGAGGGACTGGCGAAGATCGCGCTTACGCCAGGCACGCTGCGCAATGTGCGCTCGATGTCTTCGGCCGCGCTCGACCGCAGCGGCACATCGAGGCGCCCGTAACAGACGCCCGGTTCGATGTCGCACGCCGTGTGGCGAATCAGAACGAATTCCATGCGGCGACGAGCGCGAGATAGAACGCAACCTCGCACAGCTGCTGCGTCGCGCCGAGCGTGTCGCCCGTGTAGCCGCCGAGACGGCGTTTGAACCAGCGAAACAGCAGCACGAACGTGACGACGGCCGCGGACAGACCTGCGGCCGCGTACCAGCCCAGGAAGGGCGCCGGCATGAGGCCGCAGATTCCCGCGATGACGACATCGATCGTACGCACGTTCTCGACGACGGGTTTCGCGCGCGTGGAGTCGTCATCACGCGCATACGGCAGACGCCACGTCATCGCGACGGCGCAAGCGCGCGAGACGCCGTGCCCGGCGACGAGCGCAGCGAGTGCCTCGCGCAGCGGCAGTTGCGCCAACGCCGCAATCTTCAGCAACACCGCGAACACGAGCGCCAGCACGCCGAACGTGCCGATGCGCGAATCCTTCATGATCGCAAGCGCACGCTCGCGCGACATGGCGCCGCCGAGTCCATCGATCGTGTCCGCGAGGCCGTCCTCGTGGAATGCGCCGGTGATGCAGATCGTGAGCGCGGTGCTGACGATCACGGCGAGAAGCGGAGTGAAAAAGAAGGACACGACCCAAAGCGCAGCGGCGCCGAGTGCGCCGACGCCGATGCCGACGAGCGGGAAATAGCGCGCGGCGCGCGCGAGTTGCGGCGCGTCGTGGCCGACCCAGACGGGAACGGGCAGGCGCGTGAAATACTGGACGGCCGTCAGCAGCGAGCGCAGCTCGCGACGCACCGGCCCTTCGACGGGTCCGTGCATTCGCTCAGGAACCCGACTTGTCGGAGACGCCCGCGGATTCGAAGCTCGCCATGTCGCTCATGAGGCGCGCGCTCGCGTCCAGGAGCGGCCACGCAAGCGCCGCGCCCGTGGCCTCGCCGAGCCGCAGGCCGAGATCGAGCAAGGGACGTTGGCCGAGCAAGTCGAGCAGTGCGCGATGTGCGTGCTCGGCCGAGCAATGACTGAACACGCAGTGTTCGAGGGCGGCGTCGTCGATCCGACGTGCGAGCAGCGCGCATACGGAAACCGCGAATCCGTCGATGACCGCGACGCATCGATGCCGTGCGCATTCGAGAATCGCGCCGACGATCATGGCCAGCTCGAAGCCGCCGAATTCCTGGAGGATTTCCACCGGCTCGAGCGCGCGGGCGACGCGCGCGGACGCCGCTTCGAGTGTTCGCAGCTTGCGTTCGAGCCCCGCGTCGTCGAGTCCGGTGCCGCGGCCGACGCATTGCGATAGCGGCCAACCTGTCAAGCGATGCAGCATCAGCGATGCGGAGGCGGTGTTGCCGATTCCCATCTCACCGAGCAGCAGTGCATTCGAGCCTTGCGCGATCGCATTGGCCGCGAGACTTCGGCCGGCCGCGAGCGCGGCACGCGCCTGTTCCGCCGTCATCGCGGCTTCGCGCAGCGAATTGCGCGTGCCGAGCCCGAAGCTGTGATCGATCAACCCGGGTGCGGCCGCGAGCGGCGTCGCGACGCCCGCATTGACGACGGACATGCCGAGGCCGTGCTGACGCGCGAGCACATTGATCGCCGCGCCGCCCGCGAGATAGTTCGCGACCATTTGCGCCGTGACTTCCGGCGGATACGCGCTCACGCCCTCGCGCGCGATGCCGTGATCGCCGGCAAACACCAGAATGCACGGCTGCGAAAAGCGTGGTTGTTCCGCTTGCAGGATCACCCCGAGGCGAATCGCAAGGGCTTCCAGCTGTCCTAGCGAGCCTTGCGGCTTCGTGCGCGTATCGAGGCGACGCTGGAGCTGGTCGTGAGTGACGCGCGGGCGCGGCGCGAATGCGGGTTCCGTCATGTCTATACTCGGGCGGGGCAATACAGGCGCGGCAGAGTAGCCGAAACATGAGCATGCGACATCTGGTCTTGGGCGGAGCGCGGTCGGGGAAGACGCGCATCGCGCTGAATCATGCGGCTGCACAGGCGCGGGAGCTCGGAGACAGGGTCACTTATGTCGCGACCGCGGAGGCGCATGACACAGAGATGGAGCAGCGCATCGCGCGTCACCGGGCGGAACGGCCGGCGTCGTGGCGAACACATGAAGCCCCGCTGCAGCTCGCGGCCGCGCTCGTCACATTCGGTTCGTCATCCGTCATCGTCGTCGACTGCCTGACCCTGTGGCTGACGAATGCGCTGCTGCCGGACTTCGACGGCGCCAATCCGCGCGGTCCGCTGCCGCTCTGGGAGCGCGAGCGCGATGCGCTCTTTGCATTCCTCGACGATTTCCGCGGCACGATCGTGCTCGTCTCGAACGAAGTGGGCGGCGGCATCGTGCCCGAGTCCGCGCTCGCGCGGCGCTTCCAGGATGAGCAGGGCTGGCTCAATCAGCGAGTCGCGCAGCTGTGCGATCGAGTGACGCTGGCAGTCGCAGGGCTCGAGCTCGCAGTCAAATCATGAGGGCGCGGCAACGATCGGCGCCGCTTCTCTGGCCAGCTGCCCAGCGCCCAGCAGCCCTTGGACTAAATACTTGATATGCAAGGCTCCGCACGCACGTTAACGCACTCGCCGCAACTGTAAATTACTGGCGATAACGTCGCGCCGTCCGTCACCTTCGTCGTGATGAGTTGGAAGCGTACGTTGTTCCTGTTTCACCGCTGGGCCGGCATCGTTCTTTGCCTCGTCTTTGCGCTCTGGTTCGCAAGCGGCGTGTTCATGATGTACGTGGGCTTCCCCGAGCTCACGAAGGCGGAGCGGCTCGCGGGCTCACCGCCGCTCGACTTCTCGACCGCGCGGACTTCGCCGGCTGATGCGATCACGAAGCTCGAGCCGCGCGATTTCACGACCCGCGGCACGCCGAGCCGGCTCGAACCGGTTCCAATCGACGATTTCGCGGAGCTCGTCACGCCGAAGTCGATCCGGCTCGCGATGATCCTGGGGCGCCCGGCGTATGTCGTGAGTCCGGACAATGGCGCGCAGCCGCGCGTCGTGTTCGCGGACGACGGCAGCGTACTTCGCGAGGTCACGTCGGAGATGGGGCGAGCCGCCGTGATCGCGTCCGCCCGGCGCAGCGGCTGGCCGGCCGAGCAGGATCGAATCGCCTACGACGGCGCCGTTCAGACGGATCAATGGTCGGTGTCAAGCGGGCTCAACGACCATCGACCATTGCTGCGCTATCGCCTGAACGACAGTGACGGCACGGTGCTGTACGTGTCCTCGCGGACGGGCGAGGTCGTGCGTGACACGCAGCGAAGCGAGCGCGTGCTGAACTACTTCGGCGCGGTGACGCATTGGATCTACCCGACCTTCATTCGCAAGTATCCGCTGCTGTGGGAATGGATCGTCGACATCGTTGCGGGCGCGGGCGTCGTGCTCGCCATGTCCGGGCTGTGGATTGGGTGGCTGCGCTGGAATCGGCGCGCGCAGCCTGGCAGGCGGCAGGTGCCGTATCGCGGCCTCATGCGCTGGCATTACTTCACCGGCATCACCTTCGGGCTCGTGACGCTGACGTGGGTGTTCAGCGGCTTGCTGTCGATGAATCCGCTGAATCTCAATCCTTCGCGGCAGCCCGATGCGAACCAGAGGCTCGTGTACAGCGGCAAGCGGCTGGATCCTGCTGACTTCGATCTGCCGGCGAATGGATTCGGCGCGAGCGCGGTCGAAGCCGATCTCATCCACTATCTCGGCCAGGCGTTTTATCGCGTCACCGATCGCGATGGAACGACGCGGCTCGTCGCGGCAAACGAGCGCTCGGTCGTGCGCCCGAGCGCGCAGGCGATGCATGCGCTTGCGCCCGCGCTGCTGCCCGGCGCTCGCGTGAGCGAGTCGAAGCTGCTCACCGAGTACGACGACTATTACTACTCGCGGCGGCCGGAGCTCGACGCGCGTCCGTTGCCGGCGCTGCGCATTCGCTTCGATGACGATCAGCACACGTGGTTTCACCTCGATCCCGCCACCGGTCAAATTTTGGATCGCAGCACGCGCACGAACCGCGTGTACCGCTGGATCTACAACGGCCTGCATTCCTTCGACATCTGGTGGCTGTGGCAGCACCGTCCGTTGTGGGACTTCGTCGTGATCGCGTTCTCGGTCGGCGGCGCGGTGCTGTCGTGCATTGGTGTCGTGATCGGCTGGCGGCGCCTGCGCTACAAGGCGCGAAGACGTACGGCGCGGATGCCCGGCGCGGTGCAAGCAAACCAGGCTTCGATGTTAATCAACCGTTACTAACTTACGTAACTGCCTTGCGCCGCTAGCCTTGGCGGCACCCGTGCGACGCCTACAACCACAACGGATTCGCACGTGCATCACTGGCAGACAACGAGACCTATGAAGACCCGAGCCCTCTCGGTCGCGATCGCGGCCGTGTTTGCTGCTGCAGCACAAGCTGCCGACTCGCCGAGTCAAGTCGAGGAAGTCACTGTATTCGGCGAGCAGATCAGCTCCGCGCTGATGGAAGTCGCAGGCACCGGCTCGCGGCTCGGCATCGCTCCGCTTCAAACTCCGGCGAGCGTCGAAGTGATCGACGGCGCACTCGTCCGACAGCGGGGCGATGCCACGGTCGTCGAGGCGATCACGCGCGCGACGGGTCTGAGCAACGATGCATCTCCCGGCGATGGCGGATCGGGTCGAGGTGTTGCGCGGTCCGGCGTCGGTCATGTACG
>Ga0164243_10001498_pt1 | contig 39515 bp, 34 predicted proteins | sample OricompcompostOP_FD_108781 | JGI IMG/M metagenome (GOLD analysis project Ga0164243, IMG submission 108781) | Organic Plus compost microbial communities from Emeryville, California, USA - Original compost - Organic plus compost (OP) | ecosystem: Engineered > Solid waste > Mixed feedstock >... | reverse complement strand
GGATCGTAAGTGACCGGCGGCGGCGAGACATACCAGCCCGAGCGGTCCCGCCGGTAGATGAGTCCCTCCGCCTCGAGCTGGAACAGGGCTTCGCGGATCGTGCCGCGCGCGGCGCCGCTCTCGGTCTGCAACTGCCGCTCCGAGGGCAGGCGCGTACCGGCCGTCAGCTTTCCGGCCTCGATGCTCTCGGCGATGCGGTCGCGCAGCGCCAGATATTGCGGCATGGCAGGCTGGGGACGGTCCTGTGTGGACAGGATCTTGCTGTTCATGATCTCGGCTGCAGTCCTCTCGGGGTCCGTCCTGCTGGTCGGCGCGGCCAGTCTGCCGTGAAAGGACGGCGGCTTACAAGAGCATCGTCGCGCGCCACGCCGCGGCAGTACATGGGGCGCGCCGGACGATCCCCGAATCGCCGACGCGCCCCGAAGGCCGCTCAGTACGTGTAGCTCAACCGGAAGAGATAGGTGCGGCCCGGCTCCATATAGTCCTTCATGTAGCTCGGATTGTCGCCCTTGGTCGTATAATATTTCCAGTCGTCGAGCAGGTTGCCGATGTCGAAATCCAGCGCGAGGTGGCTGTTGACATTATAGCGGGTGTGCAGATCCACGCTGCGATTGTGCTGCACCCATTTGTCGACCGCATTGTCGCGCAGGTCCTCGATGAACTTGCCCCGATAATTGTAGGACAGCTTGGCCTCGAAGCCATATTTCGAATAGGTCAGCGCCGCATTGTAAAGCACGCTCGGCGTGTTCACGAGCCAGATCTTGTGGCCGGCGCGATAATCCAGCCCGGTCTCCGCCTCGCTGTGCTGCAGCGTCAGATTGCCCTCGAAGCCGAAGCCGTCGAACGGCGCGGCCAAACCGTTGAAGCTCTTGATGAGGTTGAATTCCACACCATAGAGATCCGCCGTTTCGCCGTTCTTCGGCTGCGTGATCTCGATCGTGCCCTGCTGGGTGTCGGCATCGACCTGATTGCCGTTCGTGAAGATGAAGTTCTTGATATGCTTGTAAAAGCCGGCGACTGACAGGACGCTCTGCGGATCCGGATAATATTCCAGGGACACGTCCGCATTATAGGATTTCGCCGGCTTGAGGTCGGGATTGCCGCGGCTGATCGCGATGATCTCGTTCGTGCCGGGATCGCGCGTGACGGACTGGCCGGCGGAGAGATAGCCATATTCCGGCGGCGAATAGCCGGTCCACAGCGCGCCGCGCACGACCATCCTGTCCCCCGGACGATAGGTCGCCGTGATGCTCGGCAGGAACTGCGTATAGCTGCGATCGGTGCTGTCGAAACCGCTGGCGTCGCCATCGTCGCTCCAGAACATGTTGTGCGTGGCGCGATGCTCGACCCGGGCACCGGCGATCACGCTGAAGGCCTGGCTGCGGAACTTGCCGAGCAGATAGCCCGCCACCACCGTTTCGCGCGCACGCTTGTCGTCGCGCAGCAGGTCGTCCGGGTCGACATCGGTGCCCTGCGCAGCCTCGGCAGCGCGGATCGCCGCCTCCACCGACTGGCGATCGAACACGGCGCCATAATAATATTGGCTGTTCAGGATGCTCTCGACGGTCTTGTCGATCAGCCCGGACTCAGCCATGTTCAGGCCGTCGAGCGATGTGCCGGAAAGATCGCCATCGAAGATCGGCGTATAGTCGTAATGGCGCCTGGACTGGAGCCATTTGGCGCCGGCCTGGATATAGTCCAGCAGGCCGCCGACATCGTAGCGCGCGTCCAGCTTGAAGGCGAAGCGATCGTCCACCTGCTTCCAGCGATCATGGCTGGCGCCGTCGAACTGCAGCAGGCTCGGGTCCCGCTCCACGAACTGCGCAAAGGCCGGCAGGCTGGCATGGGGGAAGCGCGGATCATTCGACACCCAGTCGATGCCTGTCGCGTCGAGCGGATAGGTGCACTTGTCGCAATTATAGCTGATCGAATATTCGTCCTTGCTCTCGCGCACGCCGCCTGAATAGCTGCCCGAGAAGGTCAGCCTGAGATCGCCCATCTGCGTCTCGCCGCCCAGTTCGATCGTGCCGAGCGTCTGGTCGACATCAATGGTGGAGAAATTGCGCGCGAACTGGAAAGCCTGCGGATTCCAGACGCCCGAGCGCCCGTTGAGCGACCAGTACTGGCTGGAATCGCGGTCCGCATCGGTAATGATGCCATCGCCATCCACATCGACGATCTGCGCGGTGGTGTAGCCATAGATATTGCCCAGCACGTCGTCATGGCCGGTTATCATCTGGTCCGGCTGCGACAGGCTGGTATCCTCCGGATCGACCTGGCTCAGGCGCGGCGTCGGGCGATTGCGATAGTCGGTGACGTCGTTGGTGCCGCGCAGCTCCTGCCGGGCGAACTGGCCACGCAGATAGAGCTTGGTCGCATCGCCATGATAATCGAACGAGAAATTGCCGCCGTAGCGCGTCTGCCTGATGCGGCGATAATCGAGATCGATGCCGGGCAGGTGCATATTCTCCTCGGAGATCGACTCCTGCGAATCCTTGCGCCAGACATAGGGCTCCCATTCACCGTCATTCTCGGTTTCCTGCCCGTTGCCATGGCTCACGCCATAATAGCCCGAGGCGAAGAAGCCGAACCGGTCGTCGGCGAAGCGCTTGCCGAAATCGAGCTGGCCCTGATAATTTTCCGCATCCTCGCCGGCCGAATGGGCGCGCCCGTTGAGTCCGCCCGAGACATAGGCGCGCATGATCGTCGACTGGTTGAAGTCGAAGGCGGTCGGCGTGCGGAAATCGATGATGCCGGCAATGGCGTCGCCGTCCATATCCGGCATCACCGTCTTGCTGACGCGGATCGCGGCGAGCCCGTTGGGCGGCAGCACGGTCAGCGAGACGTCGCGGCTGCTGGGATCGGTCTGGGCGACGCGCACGCCGTTGATCATGACCGCATTATAGGTGCCGGAGAGCCCGCGGATGGCGACATATTCGCCCTCGCCCGTGTCCTGGTTGACGATGACGCTGACGCCCGGCACCCGCGCCAGCGCGTCCGCCACGTTCGCGTCGGGCAGCTTGCCGAGATTGTCGGCCGACACCTCCTCGATCACCGTATCGGCATTCTGCTTCGCCGCGATGGATTCCTGTGTGCTGAGCCGCTGGCCGGTGACGACGATGTCCTGTCCGTTCGCAGCGTCGGCGTCCTCCGCATGCGCTGGGGCGCCCGCCAGGGCGATCGCCCCGGCCGAGACCGAACTGAGCAGCAATCGCGCGGCCCGGATCATGATGATGGTGTTGAGCATAACTTCCCCTTGCCGGTCGTTCTGGTCCTGGTGCGCCCGCGACATCCTCCGGGAAGCCGCGCACGGCATCCCGCCGTCGCGAAGCCGGTCCGCGACGCTCCCGTTTCTCGTTTTCCATTCTCTCCGCGCGCCGCGACTCAGTGCCTAGGCGCAATTGGTCTAAACCAATTTATGGTGACAGGGAGATGACAGACCCGCCTGCAAGATCATCAGCGGACAGAATATCATATAAGATAATGATTTAATTGTATAAATATCTTGGCCAGCGAGCCGCTCCGGGGCGACCGCTCGCGCGCCGGTTGCATCGCTGCATTCGCGCCGGCCGGGCAGCCCGGTGACGACTCAGGCGCCGGGTTCGGCGAGCGCCTGGAGCAGGGGGAAGTAGGTTTCGAGGCCCGGCACGACCAGATCCGGTTGCTTGCCCGCATCGTCGAACCGGCGCAGCCGGACCGCCTCTTCCCAGAAAGGCCCGCTCTCGAACGCGGCCGCCTCCTCACGGGTCATGGGGCCGCCTTGCAGGCGCAGACTCAGCCGGGAGGCCCCGCTCAGCCCTTCGGCATAACCCGGCTCGACGGCGCAGAGATAGCGCTTGGCGTCAACATGAAGGCGCACCGGCTCCGTCACGGACAGCGGAAACCAGCGGGAAAGCAGGGCTGCGCCGGAAATCTCATGACGCGCGTCCGTGTTGAGCTTCTCGGCCGCCGCGCCCGAATCGTCGATGAACTGGCCGATGTCATGCAGCAGCGCGGCCGCGATCAGGCTGTCCGGACAGCCGGCCTGCCGAGCGAAATGGGCGCACTGCAGCGCATGGGCGCGTTGTGTTGCCGCCTCACCATAATATTCGCCGCCGAACCGATCGAACATCGCACGGATATGGTCGATCATGCGGGCCTTCACTGACATGTCGATTCCCTCGCTGACGCGGCCTGCCGGAAATGCGCCGCCGGACAAGTCCCGACTGTCGCACAACTGCCATCATATTGGACTAGACCAAAAATGACAGAGGCGGGCGTCTAACGCATCGGATGGAGGAAAGAAAGATGATTCGCGGAAACCGGAGGCAATTCCTCCGCATGGCCGGGGGCAGCGCGATCGCCGCCGCCTATCCCGGCCTGATCGAGCGGGCCCTGGCCATTCCGCCCGCGCGGGGCACGGGCACGTTGCGGGACGTGCAGCATATCGTCGTGCACATGCAGGAGAACCGGTCCTTCGACCATTATTTCGGCATGACGCGCGGCGTGCGGGGCTTCGGCGATCCCAGGCCTCTGCGCCTGCCGGGCGGCCGCACCGTCTGGGCACAGCCCTCCGACGAGCATCCGGACGGCTATGTCCTGCCCTATCACGGCGATTCGAAGACGACCCAGGCCCTTTATGTCGATGGCGCCGACCAGTCGCACCAGGAGAATCTGTGGATCTTCAACCGCGGCCGCTACGACCGCTGGGGCCATACCGGCGAACTCAAGCACCGGATGCTCCACTATGACCGGGAGGACCTGCCCTTCTATTATACCCTCGCCGACGCCTTCACCGTCTGCGACGCCTATCATTGCTCGACGATGACGCAGACCTATCCCAACCGCCTGCATCTCTTCACCGGCTGCAATGGCGGCGGCGCGGTCGGCGGCGATCCGCAGATGCAGAATTATGGCGAGGACGAGTCGCCGAGCGCGGACATGCGCGAGGATCACCCGCTGCGCGAGGGCGCCTATCACTGGTCGACCTACGCCGAGCGCCTCCAGGCGGCCGGTATCGACTGGAAGGTCTATCAGGAATATGACAATTTCGGCGACAATCTCCTGTCCGTCTTCCCGACCTTCCGGCCCTGCCCGCCCGATTCCGAATTCTACCGGCGCGGCCGCGCCTGGGTGAGCGAGCACAAGAGGGGCGCGGACCGCACCCGATCGGACGGGCAACAGCTCGTCGAGGCGTTCCGCGCCGACATCGCGGCGGGCCGGCTCCCGCAGATTAGCTGGATCGTCACCGCCGCCGCCCTGTCCGAGCATCCCAGGCACGAGCCGCCGAGCGGGGAGCATGTGACCGCGGGGCTCATCAATGCGCTGGTGGATCATCCCGAGGTATTCGCCCGCACCATCTTCATTCTCAACTATGACGAAGCCGGCGGCACCTATGACCATATGCCGCCGCCCGTGCCGCCGGTGGCCGACTATCGCGGGCACAGCACGGTGAGCCTCGCCGGCGAGACCAAGGACTATGCGGGACAGGACGTGCGCATGCCGGGCAGGCACCCGATCGGCCTCGGCATCCGCACGCCGACCATCATCGTCTCGCCCTGGAGCCGGGGCGGCGCGGTCTGCTCGCAGCTCTTCGACCACACCTCCGTCCTGCGGCTGATGGAAGAGCGGTTCGGTGTGCGCGAGCCCAATATCAGCGACTGGCGGCGATCGGTCTGCGGCGACCTGACCTCGGCGCTCGACTTCGCCAGCGCCGACACCAGCCCGCCCGCGCTCGACTATGCGGTGACGGACGATTTCGCGGCCCGCAACGCGCGCTCCAGGTCCGCGCCCGGATTCGGCATTCCCGCGCGGCAGGCACCGGGCGCCCAGCATGAGGGCCAGCGCCCGCACCGGCCGCTGCCCTATCGGTTCGAGGCCATCGCCACCGTGACACCCGCCGGCGCGCTGCGCATCGACATGCGCAATCCCGGGCCGGTCGGCGTGGTGATGACCGTGCATGACAATCGCGACCGCGAGGTCCCCTGGCACTTCACCATCGGCGCGGGCCATGACCATGCTGCCGAGGACTGGGGCATCGGACCCGATGGCGCCTATGACTTCACGTTGCGCGGTCCCAATGGCTATTGGCGGCGCTATGCCGGCACGCTTGGCGCACCCGCCATCGAGGCGCACCTCGTCGAACATGCGGACAAGGGCGCAATCGGGCTGGTGCTGACCAACGGCGCGGCCATGCCCGTCACCTTCGTCGCGACGATGGACGGCGCCTACCCGGTCACCGGCGCGCCCGAGCGGCGCCTGACGGTCGCGCCCGGCACCAGCGGCGCGCTGCTCGTGCCGCTGGACGCGAGCGACAACTGGTATGACCTCAGCCTCTCCTGCGACGCCGCCCCCGCCTTCCTGCGGCGCTTCGCGGGCAAGGTCGAGACCGGCCGCACCGGCAGAACCGATCCCGGCATCGGACCGATGCGGATCAGGGCGTGAGGTAGGCGGGGATCATCCTGTCCGCGCTGCTGCTGACCGGTAGCATGGGCATGCTCTCCGCCGATAGGGGCCCGGACGACATGCCCTGTCTGGCGCAGGCGATGGGTGCCGGGCCGGGCTCGCCATGCTGCCGCCCCCCGCACGGGATAGTCCGGCGGGACAGGCGGACCGGGCCATCTTCCGCGCCCCGCGGACGCTCGCCGGCACGGCACGGTGGCGCATCGCCACCGCCGACTTGACCAACCTGCCGCTCGATCGCTGTGCCTGCGCCATCGGCTTCCATCTGGACGCACAGCGCCCCCGGCGCTGGCGGGGCTGCTCGACAGGGTCGCGACGGTCGGCGCGGCCAAGGCACATTATCAGGTGCCGAGTCCCTATCTCGGCACCGATGCGCCGATATGCCAACAGCGCACGCCGCATCTGGACGGCAATGGTGACGATCCTTCGGGTCTTGCCGCGAATGGCTGGCTGGAGGGGCTGGCCCTGACCGATTTCTTCCTCACTCGCGCAATCCGGATCCTGAGGCGCGCCCGGCAATATGGCGAAAGTCGCATCCTGTGCGGTGTCCATTCGCGCTGCGGATCGAGGCCGGCTGGCTCGCCGGCAGCGCCATATTCGCGGCGCTCACGGCGGCTTCCCCGGTTTCCGGCGCGATCTGGAGGCCGCGCGCGCCGGGATCGACGCGCCCGGCGAAACGGGCCCCGCCCCGATCCCGGCCGGTGCGCAGCCGAGGACCGGGCCTTGGCCATCCCTCTTCCCCGAAGAGCGGGTGGAGCACGCAAGGGCCGCAGAGGCTGTCACAAAATCGTCTTCCAATTGGTCCATACCAGATTGACAAGACCCTGACGACTCTCCCGGACCCATGCGCCACAGTTCCAGCCCGCCGGATCGCAACCGCCCCGCCAGCCTCGTGCTGGGCGGCATCGCCGCGTTCAGCGCCTATTTCGCCATGTATGCGTTCCGCAAGCCGTTCGCCGCGGCAACCTTCGCGGATCATGCCGGCTGGCCCTTCGCCATCGACTACAAGAGCGCGCTGCTGATCGCGCAGGTGCTGGGCTATGCGCTCTCCAAGCTGATCGGCGTGCGCGTCATCGCCGAGTTCGGTCGGCAGGGCCGCGCCCGGACCATTGCCGGACTGATCGCCTTCTCATGGGCCGCGCTGATCGGGTTCGCGCTCATTCCCGCGCCCTGGAACATCGCCTGCCTGTTCCTCAACGGGCTGCCGCTGGGCATGATCTGGGGACTGGTGTTCAGCTATGTCGAGGGCCGGCGTGCCTCCGAGGCGCTGGGCGCCCTGCTCTGCGCGAGCTTCATCGTCTCCTCCGGCGTGGTCAAGTCCGTCGCGGTGCTGGTGATGGATCAGGGCGTCGGCGAATATTGGATGCCGGCGGTGACCGGCGCGCTGTTCTTCCCGCTGCTGTTCGTGTCGCTCTGGCTGCTCGAACGCCTGCCTCCGCCCGATGCGCGGGACGAGGCCGAACGCGTGGCGCGCGTGCCGATGCTGCGCGACGACCGCGCCGCCTTCCTCGCCAGCCATGGCGTGGCGCTGGCGCTGCTCGTCGCGGGCTATGTGCTGCTGACCGCGATCCGCGACTTCCGCGACAATTTCGCCGCCGAACTCTGGACGGCCATGGGCTATGGCGGCGTCGCCTCGGTCTTTTCGGCGAGCGAACTGCCGGTCGCCCTCATCACCCTCGTCGCGCTCGGCGCGCTGATGATGGTGCGCGACAATCTTCGCGCCCTGCTCGCCATGCATGTCATCATCTTCATCGGCGCGGCGATGCTGGGTCTGGCGACGCTGGCCTTCCAGGCTCATCTCCTGTCCCCGCTCGCCTATATGATCCTGACGGGCGCGGGCCTCTATTTCGCCTATACGCCTTTCAACGCCATGCTGTTCGACAGGATGATCGCCGCGATCGGCCATGCCGGCAATGCGGGTTTCCTCATCTATATCGCCGACAGTTCGGGCTATGCCGGCAGCGTCGCGCTGCTGCTCTACCGGAGCCTGGGCGCGGGGCGGATCGCGTGGCTGCCCTTCTACATGCATGCCGCCTATGCGACCGCCATCGCGGTGGCGGTGCTGACGATCCTGTCCGGTCTCTATTTCCATTACAAGCTGGGGACGCATGGCCGGACCGCGCGCGCCTGACCTGATCGTCGTGGGCGCCGGCATCGTCGGCCTCGCCCATACGCTGGCGGCGGCGCGGCGCGGTCTTTCCGTGCTCGTCCTCGATCGCGACGCGCAGGCCAATGGCGCCTCCATCCGCAATTTCGGCTTCGTCACCGTCACCGGGCAGGCGCGCGGCCAAGTCTGGTCGCTGGCCCGGCGCAGCGCGCAGGTCTGGCGCGAGATCGCGCCCTTGGCCGGCATCCCCATCGAGCATGAGGGCCTGCTCCTGCTGGCGCGCCGGCCCGAGGCGGCCGATGTGCTGGGCGCCTTCGCCCGGACGGAGATGGGGGACGCGTGCGATTGGCTCGCGACCGCCGAGATCGCCGCCCGCTATCCGATGCTGCAGGGTCGCTTCGCCGCCGCTCTCTTCAGCCATGCCGATCTGCGGGTCGAATCGCGCACCGCCATTCCCGCGCTCGCGCGCTGGCTGGCCGACGCGCATGACGTGCGCATCCGCCGGTGCACCGCCGTACGCGTCGTCGAGCCTGGCGCGGTGACGCTCCATGACGGCCAACGGCTCGCCGCGCCGCTGGTGATCGTCTGCCCCGGCGACGATCTGGTCACGCTCTTCCCCCGCGAGATCGCACAGGCCCGGATCAATCGCGCCTTCCTGCATATGCTGCGCCTCGCGCCGCCCGGCTGGCGCCTGCCCGGCGCGGTGATGAGCGATCTCAGCCTGGTGCGCTATCTCGGCTATGCCGCGCTGCCCGAAGCCGAGGCACTCCACCGCCGCCTGCGCGCCGAGGACGCCGAGGCGCTCGATCACGGCATCCACCTCATCGTCGTGCAGGGCGCTGACGGCAGTCTCGTCGTGGGAGACAGCCACAGATATGGCGCGACGCCGCCGCCCTTCGCCAGCAGCGCAGTCGACAGCGCGATGATCGGCCAGTTCGTCAGCGTCTTCGGCGCCGCGCCGCCGGTGATAGAGCGCTGGACGGGCACTTACGCCAGCGGCGCCGATCACAGTCTGGTGCGCGCGCCCATGCCCGGCATCCGCCTCGTCATCATCACCAGCGGCACCGGTGCCTCGACCGGCTTCGGCCTCGCCGAGCAGGTGGTCGACGATCTGCTGGCCGGCACCGCGCAGGAAAGGACCATCGCGTGACCACGGGGCCGAAAGCCGTCATCTTCGACTGGGCGGGGACGATGATCGACTATGGGAGCCGCGCCCCCGTCATCGCGCTCCGTTCACTGTTCGCGGCCAACGGCGTGCCGATCACGGAGGTGGAGGCGCGCGCGGACATGGGCCGGGCCAAGCGGGGCCATATCGGGGCCCTGCTCGCCCGGCCGCGGATCGCCGCTGCCTGGAAGGCCGCCCATGGCACGCCGCCGGACGTCTCGGACGGCGACGCGCTGTTCGCCGCGATCGGCACCGCCATGCGAGACGCGGCGCGCGCGTGCGCGACGCTCATCCCCGGCGCGGCGCAGGTCGCCCGGGCGCTGCAGGCGCAGGGCGTCCGCATCGGCTCCTGCACCGGCTACAGCCGCGGCATGATGGCCGACATACTGTCCATGGCGCGCGCTCAGGGCTATGTGCCCGACTATGTGGTGTGCGCCGGCGAGACCCCTGCCGGCCGCCCCTCGCCGCTCATGGTTTGGAAGAATCTGGTCGAGCTGGGCTGCTGGCCGGCCAGCCTGCGTGAAGGTCGACGATACCGAGGTCGGCATCGCCGAAGGGCGCGCGGCGGGGGTGTGGACCGTGGGCGTGGTGCGCAGCGGCAACATCATGGGTCTTTCGGAAACCGATGTCGCGGCCCTCTCCGTCACGGAACGGGAATCCCGCCTCGATGCCGCCGGCGCCGCGCTGAGCGCGGCGGGCGCCCATATCGTCATCGATACGGTCGCGGACCTGCCCTCGGCTCTGGAAGCCCTGCCGTTCGCGCCGGCATCCTGACCGAGCCCGCGCCTGCACCCGCGAACGCACCGGACCCGGCACGCGAGGGCCGGTCACCAGGCAAAGCGAGGCGTGACGGCGATCACAACAACAACGCCCAAGGGCCCAGCGGATGAGGCTACCGCATCCGCGCGCAGCCCAGCGCCGCCGCATCGATGGCGGTCGCGGCGCCGCGCAGATTGTAGCGGTCGGTGAAGCTGCCGCCGGCGCGACTGGTGCCCGAGACGCGCATCTGCCCGCCCGAGCGCATGGCCGCGAGGATGGCGGCATCCGCCTGCCGATCGGCGGCCCAGACATCCGCGCCGCCGCCGTGCAGGGTGAAGCGCCGTTGCCCGATCGTCAGCACCGCATCGGCGCCCTCCCGCAACGGATGGCTGAGGCGGAGGCTGACCTGTCCGCGCACGCCCTGCCGGGGCCAGTAGCCGACGGCGGCGAACGGCCGCCAGGGCGAATCCTTCCACCCGCCGGCGACCGGCTGCGCGATCGCATAGCAGCGCCCGGCCTGCGCATCGCGAAACGCGCCCCAGCGCTGGAACACCCCCAGCACATCGCGCGACCAGCCGCCCGCCGGCAGCGCGAGCAGCAGCAGTGCCGGCAGCAGGCGTGATGCCTTGTGCCACCGCCATGCCCTATCTCGCCCGTCCCGCGCCATCGCTCGCTCAAAGCCCAAAGCGCGCCGGGTGGCAAGCCCGGAGCACGGCGCCGGGCGGTCACGTCGGGCGGCGCGGACGGTTGTGGGCACGAGCTGGCCCTTTCCGGGCCAGTGACGCGGGCGGGCGCGGGTGAGGCGGGCACCCCCGGCGTTGCTGAGCGGGCGGGGCGCCAGTCCCGCCCCCGACCGCTGCCCCGGGAAGCGAGTGGATCGCGCGCGTCGTCGCGCTCTCCATAAGCCGCGGCTTTCGCGGGGAAGCATCACGCCGGGGCGGACCTTCGCGCCGGCCTCGGGATGAGCGGAGCGCCCCCGAGCCCCTTTTTCCGCCTCATGTCTTGCCCCGATGCGCATTTTCGATAAGGAAAGGCGTTCCATCAGCGGACATCCGGTCCGACTCCAGACCATCGGCTAAAGAACGGATAAAAAGAGGGATGAAGGCCACAATCGAACGTGCGACGCTGCTCAAGAGCCTGGGTCATGTCCAGTCCGTGGTCGAGCGGCGCAACACCATCCCGATTCTCTCGAACGTGCTCATCGATGCGGGCGCGGACGGCACCATTCGCCTCATGGCGACCGATCTCGATCTCCAGATCGTCGAGAATGTGCAGGCGCAGGTGGAGACGCCGGGCGCCACCACCGTCTCCGCCCACACGCTGTTCGACATCGTGCGCAAGCTCCCCGAGGGCAGCCAGGTGCGGCTGGAGGCGGCGGAGGGCAAGATGCTCATCCAGGCCGGCCGTGCGCGCTTCAACCTGCAGACGCTGCCGCGCGACGACTTCCCCATCATCGCGGAAGGTCCGCTGCCGACCAGCTTCGAGCTGCCGGCCGCGACGCTCGTGCAGATCATCGACAAGACCCGCTTCGCCATCTCCACAGAGGAGACGCGCTATTATCTGAACGGCATCTTCCTGCACGTGGCGGAAGATCCCGCGCCGGTGCTCAAGGCCGCCGCGACGGACGGGCACCGCCTCGCGCGCGTCACCGTCGCCCGGCCGGACGGGGCGGAAGGGATGCCGGACATCATCGTGCCGCGCAAATGCATCGCCGAACTGCGCAAGCTGCTCGACGAGGTGGACGGCACCGTGCATGTCGACCTCTCGGCCAGCAAGATCCGCTTCGACCTCGGCAATGCCGTGCTCACCTCCAAGCTGATCGACGGCACGTTCCCGGACTATAGCCGCGTCATTCCCACCGGGAACGACAAGCTGCTCAGGATCGATCCGCGCAGCTTCATGGAAGGCGTGGACCGCGTCGCGACCATCGCCACCGAGAAGACCCGCGCGGTCAAGATGGCGCTGGACAAGGACCGGATCACGCTGTCCGTCTCCAGCCCGGAAAATGGCACCGCCGCCGAGGAAGTGCCCGGCGACTACGCCTCGGAAGGCTTCGAGATCGGCTTCAACGCGCGCTACCTGCTCGACATCCTCGGGCAGATCGAGGGCGATGCGGTCGAGATCCATCTCGCCGACGCGGCCGCGCCGACGCTGATCCGCGAGAATGACAAGGCCCCGGCGCTCTATGTGCTGATGCCCATGCGGGTGTGAGCGTGTGAGCGGAGAGGGCGAGACGCTGCTCTCCTGCCGGGACGCCGCGCCGCAGGATCGCGCGGCGGTGGTCGCGCTCTGGCGGGCCTGCGGCCTCACCCGCCCTTGGAACGATCCCGTCGCGGATTTCGACCGTGCATTGCAGGGGCCGTCCTCGACCGTGCTCGTCCTGGAAGAAGGCACCAGGCTGGCCGGCGCCGCCATGGTCGGTCATGACGGTCATCGCGGCGCGCTCTACTATCTCGCGGTCGATCCCGCCCGCCAGCGCGCCGGGCTCGGACGCCGCCTGATGGCGGAGGCCGAAGCCTGGCTGAAGGCGCGGGCCATCCCCAAGCTCAATCTGCTGGTCCGCATGGACAACCGGGCCGTGCTCGGATTTTACGAAGCGCTGGGCTATGCCGATCAGGCCTGCCTTTGCCTCGGCCGGCGCCTGGAGGGATAGCGCGCCAGCGCGCGATCGGTCGTGGCATCCTCCCGTGGATCGGATCGACGGGGAGGACAGCATGACAAGCTTTACGGCCTCGTACCGGCGAGGATGAACGGCGCGGATACCCTGTCGGCGCGCGCATGCCCGACCGCGGGTCCCATGCACGTCCGCTCTGGCGCATTTCGCGAAAGGCGCTAGGCTCGCGGGGCAGAACACAAGCAGGAGAGCAAGGCCTTGTTCGTCAAGTTCACCAGCCCCGACCGCGTGCCCGTCGCGGTCAATGCGGCGCAGATATCCTATATTTCCTGCGTGGAGGACGGCACGCGCATCCGCTTCGGCGAGGGGCGGACGGTGACGGTCGTCGAGCCGCTCGATGAAGTGATGGACCGGCTCAACCGGACCAACCGTCTGCCGGATGGATAGGCGGCTCAGCGCTTCTTCACGAACTCCGCGCGCAGGACGAGGCCCTTGATGCCCTCATAGCGGCAGTCGATCTCCTGCGGATCGCCGGTGAGGCGGATGGACTTGATGAGGGTGCCGCGCTTGAGCGTCTGGCCGGCGCCTTTCACCTCCAGGTCCTTGATGAGCGTCACCTGATCGCCGTCGGCCAGCAGGTTGCCGACGGAATCGCGCACTTCCACCGTGTCCGCCGCCGCCTGTTTCGCGGCGAGCTGCGAGGCGGGCATCCACTCGCCGCTCTCCTCGTCGAACACATAATCCTCGTCTTCGCTCAACTCTCGTCTCCCATGCGCAGCGCGGCGATGAAGGCCTCCTGCGGAATTTGCACGCTGCCATATTCGCGCATGCGCTTCTTGCCCTCTTTCTGCTTCTCCAGCAGCTTCTTCTTGCGGGTGATGTCGCCGCCATAGCATTTGGCGGTCACGTCCTTGCGCAGCGCGGCGATGGTCTCGCGCGCGATCACCTTGGCGCCGATGGCGGCCTGGATCGGGATCTTGAACAGGTGGCGAGGGATGAGGTCCTTCAGCCGCTCGCACATGTGCCGCCCGCGCGCCTCGGCCGCGCCGCGATGGACGATCATGGAGAGCGCGTCCACCGGCTCGTTGTTGACGAGGATGTTCATCTTGACGAGATCGCCCTCGCGCACGCCGATCTGGTGATAGTCGAAGCTCGCATAGCCGCGCGAGATGGACTTCAATCGATCGTAGAAGTCGAACACCACTTCGTTGAGCGGCAGCTCATAGGTCACCTGCGCGCGGCCGCCCACATAGGTGAGGTCCTTCTGGAGGCCGCGCCGGTCCTGGCAGAGCTTGAGGATCGCGCCCAGATAGTCGTCCGGCACATAGATGGTCGCCTCGATCCACGGCTCCTCGATATAGTCGATCTTCACCGGGTCGGGCATGTCCGCCGGATTGTGGAGCTGGATCATCGACCCGTCGGTCATGTGGATGTCATAGACCACGGACGGGGCCGTGGTGATGAGATCGAGATCATATTCGCGGGTCAGCCGCTCCTGGATGATCTCCAGATGGAGGAGCCCCAGGAACCCGCAGCGGAAGCCGAAGCCGAGCGCCGCGCTCGTCTCCATCTCGAAGCTGAAGGAGGCGTCGTTGAGGCGCAGCTTGGAGATGCTGTCGCGCAGCTTCTCGAAGTCGTTGGCATCGACCGGGAAGAGCCCGCAGAACACCACCGGCTGCACCTCCTTGAAGCCCGGCAGCGGCGCGGGCGCGGGGTTCTTCACCGTGGTGATCGTGTCGCCCACCCGGGTCTGCGCGATCTCCTTGATCTGCGCGGTGATGAAGCCGATCTCGCCGGGGCCGAGCTCGGCAAGCTGTTCGATCTTGGGCCGGAAGCAGCCGACGCGATCGACCAGATGCTCGGTGCCGCCGATCATGAACTTGATCTGCTGGCCCTTCTTCAGCACGCCGTTCATCACGCGCACGAGGATGACGACGCCGAGATAGGGGTCGTACCATGAGTCGACCAGCATCGCCTCCAGCGGCGCGTCCCGGTCGCCCCTGGGAGCCGGGATGCGCTTCACGATGGCCTCGAGGATCTCGTCGATGCCGATCCCGGCCTTGGCGCTCGCCAGCACCGCGTCGCTCGCGTCGAGACCGATCACGTCCTCGATCTCCGCCTTCACCTTGTCCGGCTCGGCGGCTGGCAGGTCGATCTTGTTGATGACCGGCACGATCTCATGGTCATGCTCGATGCTCTGGTACACGTTCGCCAGCGTCTGCGCTTCCACGCCCTGCGCGGCGTCCACCACCAGCAGCGCGCCCTCGCAGGCGGCGAGGCTGCGGCTGACCTCATAGGCGAAGTCGACATGGCCCGGCGTGTCCATGAGATTGAGCTCATAGGTCTCGCCGTCGCTCGCCTTGTAGTCGAGCCGCACGGTCTGCGCCTTGATGGTGATGCCGCGCTCCTTCTCGATGTCCATATTGTCGAGCACCTGGGCGGTCATCTCGCGGTCGGAGAGGCCGCCGGTGCGCTGGATCAGCCGGTCGGCCAGCGTCGACTTGCCATGGTCGATATGGGCGATGATCGAGAAGTTGCGGATATGGGCGAGATCGGTCATCGCGCGCCGATAGCAGCGGGCGCGGCAAAGGCAAAGCGGGCTGTTGGGGCGTGGGGTGCAGCGCTGGCGGTCCCGGTTGCCTCGTCCCGGGCGCGCGTTCTCGACAGCCGTCTCGACAGGCTCGACGGCCGCTCGAACCGAACGGAGCGCGTAAATGAAGGGTCCCGCGCGCGAATCCCGTTTCGGTCCATCGCCGCGCGCCCTTGCGCCTTGACACGGGCCCGGCCGCTGCCGATCCCCTTGGCGGCCATGGCACATCCACCCTTCAGGACCGCGCCGCCGCCCGCCGGCCCGGACATGCTGCTCGCCACCGGGCGCGATCATCTGCGCGCGGGCAGGCTGGACGAGGCGATCAGGGCCTTGCTGATGGCGACGCGCGGCGCGCCGCAATCGGTGGCGGCGTGGACGGCGCTGGGCAATGCGCTCCACCGGGCGCGCAAGCCCCGGGAAGGCAGCGTCGCGCATCTCAACGCGCTGCAGGCGGCCAATCGCGACCCCGCCTATGCGCCGATCCTCAGCGCGATGCAGGGCGGCAAGCCGGGGGAGGCTCATGGCCTGCTCGCCGCGCGGCTCAAGGCCGAGCCGGCCGAAGCCCCCGCGCTGCGGCTGATGGCGATGCTCGCGCTGGCGGCCGACAAGCCCGCGCTGGCGTTCGATCTGCTTGCGCGGCTGATCCTGCTTGCGCCCGCCTTCGAGGAAGCGCTGAACCTTGCCCGCCGCGCGCTCTATGCCATGCCTTCCGGTGCCGCGCATGCGGCCATCGACGCGCAGCTCAGGCGGGCGCCGGGGCATCTGGGCTATCGCAGCTTCAGGGCGAGCCAGCAGGATCGCGACGGCGACCATGGAGCGGCGATCGCCACGCTGCGCGGGATTCTGGCCGATGCGCCCGGCGCGCTCAGCGCATGGATCCAGCTCGGCGACCTGTATGAAGCGACCGGGCGCACGCAGGACGCGATCGGCACCTATCGCCATGTCCTCTCGATCCAGCCGGCGCTGGGGCAGGCCTGGTGGTCGCTCGCGAACATCAAGGCCCATCGCTTCACCGCGGCGGACGTCAAGGCGATGCGTGACAATCTGGCGAACGGGAAGCTGCCCGCGCCCGACCGGATGCTGACCAGCTTCGCGCTCGGCAAGGCGCTGGAGGATGCCGGGGCGCCGGGCGAGGCCTTCCCCCTCTACGAGAAGGGCAATGCGCTGCGGCGCGCGCGCCAGCCCTATGACCGCGCGCGCGTGACGGCCCTCGCCGAGCGGCTGCGCGCGCTGTTCACGCCGGATTTCTTCGCCGCGCGGGCGGGGAGGGGCGATCCATCGGGCGCGCCGGTCTTCATCGTCGGCCTGCCGCGCTCGGGTTCCACGCTCGTCGAGCAGATGCTCGCCGCTCATCCCGCCATCGAGGGGACGATGGAACTCACCGACCTGCCGCGCGCCGTCGGGCGGCTGGATCGGCCGGGCGGCCGCTATCCCGAGGCGCTGGCGACGCTGGAGGGGGATGCGCTGGCCGCGATCGGCCGTGCCTATGTCGAGGAAAGCGGCATCCAGCGCCGCACCGGCAAGCCGCATTTCACGGACAAGCTGCCGGCCAATTTCTGGCATGTCGGGTTCATCCGCACGGTGCTGCCCAATGCGCGCATCATCGATGTGCGCCGCCATCCGATGGCCTGCGGCTTCTCCATCTATCGCCAGTATTTCGCGAGCGGCTTCGACTTCGCCAACGATCTGGAGGATATCGGCCATCATTATGCGGCCTATGTCGCGATGATGGCGCATTGGGACGCGGTGCAGCCCGGCCAGGTCCATCGCATCTTCTACGAGCAGCTCGTGGCCGAGCCGGAAACCGAGCTGCGGCGGCTGCTCGCCTATCTCGGCCAGCCGTTCGATCCCGCCTGCCTGCGCTTCCATGAAAGCGCGCGGTCCGTGCGGACGCCCAGCGCGAGTCAGGTCCGCCAGCCGCTCTATGGCGACGCGGTGGAAAGCTGGCGCGCCTTCGCGCCCTGGCTGGGGCCGCTGGAGACGGCGCTGGGCGACACGCTCGCCGCCTATCCGGATCTGCCCCCGCATTGAAAATGCAGGATGCTTGCGCGGCGCGTCCATTCCGTCCAAGACGCTTGCGGGCCGGCGTGACAAAGGCGACCCACGGGGTGTTAACATGTCGGTCCCTGTTGCCGTGCTATGGACCCCGGTGGCCTTGGCGGCCTTGTGGTATTTGGTGAAGCCGACGGGAGTGTGGGTATGAGGGGTTTTGGCAAGTTCATTCTGGCGGCGAGCGCCGTGGCCATGGCGAGCCAGCCGGTGGCGGCGCGGGATCGCGGATCGTCCGGCCGGCAGGAGCAGGCGCGCGGCACGCAGGAGATTCCGCGCTGCACGCGCAATCTCGGCACGGTGGCGATCGTCGAGCCCGACAATCAGTGGTGGCGCGAACTGAGCCTGGGGAGCCCGGAGGCGATCCTGCGCATCTTCGTCCAGCAGTCGGGCTGCTTCACGCTCGTCAATCGCGGCCGCTCGATGCAGAACCGCGCGATGGAGCGCGCGCTGGCGGATCAGGGTGAACTCCAGGCCGGCAGCAATCTGGGTCGCGGGCAGGTGCGCGCGGCGGACTATTTCCTCCAGCCCGACATCGTGACCACCAATCGCAACAGCGGCGGCGGCGGCATCGGCGGCGTGCTGGGCGGCCTGATGGGCGGCACCTTCGGCGCGATCGCCGGCGGCATCTCGGTGAAGAAGAAGGAGGCCAATGTCACCCTCTCCATCGTGAACGCGCGCACCACGGTCGAGGAAGCGATGACCGAGGGCTATGCCCGCAAGTCGGACATCGGCTTCGGCGGCAGCGGCGGCGCGGGCTGGTGGGGCGGCTTCGCCGGCGCGGGCGGCGGCGGCTACCAGAATACCGAGATCGGCCAGGTCATCGTGCTTGCCTATCTCGACGCCTATACCAAGCTCGTGACGCAGCTCGGCGGCCTGCCGGACAATGCGTCGGACGCGGCGCCGCAGGCGCGCTGAGCCGCACGCCTGAATGACATGCGGGGGCGGGCCTTGCGGTCCGCCCCCGCGCGCATCGTCCGCCGGCCGGTCAGCCCCGCCCGATCAGTGCGCGCGGTTCAGCCGGCCGGCGCCGGCGCCAGCCCGAATCTGTCGTGGACGGCGGCCAGCGCGCTTTCGATCCGCGCCGCGCCGGTGCCGCGCACGAGCCGCCAGGGCACGCCCCGCCGTTCCAGCGCGGCGCGGCACAGGGCGAAGAAGCGGCGCCGCGCATCCGCCGCGCCAAAGACGCGCAGGCCATCGTCGACGAACGGCAGATCGATATCGAGCAGCAGATAGAGATCGGCCACCTCGTCCCACGCGTCGAACCAGGGATCGCGCCGGCCATGCATCATGTCGGCCCAGACGGCGGTCATGAGCGGATCGGTATCGAGCACCAGCCAGCCGTTGCAGCGCCGCGCGCCCGCGTCGGCGAGGGCCTGCTGCGTCTTCGCGATGACCAGCAGATCGTCCATCGTGCAATCGGTGCCGTACAGGTCGCACCAGGTGCGGCCGAATTCGGGCACCTGCACCGCGCCCAGCCGGGCCGCCAGTTCGGCCGTCAGCACCGTCTTTCCGACGCTTTCCGGCCCGTGCAGGCAGATACGCCGCGCATAATGGGCCCGGGCCGGCGGAGACAGCCAGTCCCAGTGCGCTCGCGGATCGGCGCGCAGGGCCGTGCCCGAGACCGGGACGACCAGCCGTTCGGGATCGACCGGGTGGAAGACCGCCCCCACGTCCGCCGCGAGCCGCGCGCCATGGGCATCCGAGGCGAAGACATAGTCGATCGGCTCGGGATGGGCGGTCTTCACGATCTCGCGCCAGGCCGGCCAGACGTCCGGACCGTCCGCCGGCGCCGGGGGCACGGGGGCGGCGTGATGCAGCACGCGGCAATCGGGGAAAAGCGCGCGCATCCACCGGACGCGCAGCGCGCCGGGGATGGGATCGTCCGGCAGGGAGCAGACCAGGATGGTGAGCCGGTCGACCCGCGCGCGGGCGACCTCGCACAGCAGCCGGTGACCCTCGTGCGGCGGCATGAACCTGCCGAGGATGAACCCGCGCTTCATGCGGCGGCTTCGATCGCCCGCGCGGCGCGGCCGGCGCGGATCCAGTCCAGCCAGCCCCACAGGGCGATGGCCAGGAAGACGGCATAGAGAATGGCGGTCTGGTTCAGCCCCTTGGCCGCATAGACGCCGATGGCGATGGCATCGGTCAGCACCCAGAGCGGCCAGTTCTCGATGAGGCGCCGGGAAAGCAGGATCTGCGCGGCGATGCTAGTCATCGCGACGGATGCGTCCCACCAGGGCAGGGCGGCATCGGTGAAGCGGTGCATGAGCCAGCCCCAGAGCGCCGTGCCCGCCACGATGGCGGCGAGCCATCCGGCCATGGCGCGCGGGCCGGCGTGGCGCACGATGACCGCGCCGCCCGCGTCCCGGCCCCGCAGCCAGTTCCACCAGCCATAGATCTGCACGGCCAGGAAGAAGATTTGCAGCAGCGCGTCGCTGTAGAGCCGGGCTTCCGCGAAGATGAAGAAATAGAGCGCGACCATCGCGATGCCGAAGGGATAGTTCCACAGGCTCCGGCGCACCACGAGGACGATGTTGGCCAGTCCCAGAATGACGGCGATGGTCTCCAGCGTGGCCACGCGTTGCTGGTTAGCCGGGCGGGACCGTCATGTCGATAAGGGGATGTCCGACGGCCGTTTCACCGGGCCGGCGTCAGCTCGCCTCGCGCCAGTTCTCCCGGTAGAAGTCCGGCACGTCCGTCAGGATGCGCTCCTTCTCGATCGGCGCGCGCACGCGGTCCACCTCGATCGCCTGCGCGAACTCGAGGCCCATCCGGTCGCCCTGCGACCAGCGGCAGGTGCCCCGCATGACATAGTCCCGTGCCAGCTCCACCTCGAAGACGGTGCCGACCGGCACGTCGCTGACGCCGTCGACCATCGCGCCCATGCGCGAGATGTTGCGGATGCGGGCGGGATAGTCGTTGCCGCCGTGCCGCAGCATGACCGAGCGCAGCATCGCCATGCGCGGCTCGCGGCTCGCCTTGGGGCCGCGCGCCTCCGCATAGCCGTTCTGCGCGTCGAGCAGCGCCAGCGTGTGCTCCGCCTCCAGCGGGCGTCCATAGACATAGCCCTGCACATGGCTGCAGCCGAGCGAACGGATGAGTCCCAGCTCGTCGAGCGTCTCGGCGCCCTCGGCGGTCGTGTCCATGCCCAGCGCATCGGCCAGGCTGACGATCGACTTGACGATCGCCGCGTTCCGGCTGCCCTTGATGGCCGCGCCGCGCACGAAGCTCTGGTCGATCTTGATCTTGTCGAAGGGCGCGGTCCGCAGATAGCCGAGCGCCGAATAGCCGGTGCCGAAATCGTCGAGCGCCAGCCGCACGCCGATCCGCTTGAGCGCGCCGAACATGCCGTCGGTATCGGCGCCGTCCGCCAGGAATACGCCCTCGGTGATCTCCAGCTCCAGCCGGTTGGCGGAGAGGCCCGCATTGGCGAGCGCGCTCATGACGAGCAGGGGCAGGCCCGCATTGGCGAACTGGATGGGCGAGACATTGACGGCGACCCGCGTGCCTTCGGGCCAGCGGGCGGCATCCGCGCAGGCCGTGCGCATCACCCATTCGCCCAGCGGGCCGATGAGCCCCGTTTCCTCGGCGAGCGGAACGAACAGCGTCGGCGAGATCGATCCGCGCACCGGATGGTTCCAGCGCACCAGCGCCTCGAAGCCCGTGATCCGCTCGGTGCTCGCGCTGACGATCGGCTGATATTCGAGCTGCAGGCCGCCCTCGGCCACCGCCTGTCGCAGATCATGCTCGAGCTGGCGGCGATCGTCGGCCTCGGCATGCATGGCGGGCGCGAAATTGCGGAAGACGCCGCGCCCTTCCGCCTTGGCGGCATACAGGGCAAGGTCGGCGTTGCGGATCAGCGTCTCGGCATTGTCGCCGTCCCCCGGCGCGAGGGCAATGCCGATCGAGGCGCCGATCACCACCTGGCTGCCGTCGATCGTATAGGGCTGCGACAGGGCGTGGATGATGCCCGAGGCGAGCCGGGTGATCTGCCGCTGGTCGGAGAGGCCGGGCAGCACGATCTTGAATTCGTCGCCGCCCAGCCGGCCCACCTTGCCCGCCACGTCGACGAGCCTCAGCAGCCGCTGCGCGACCTGCCGCAGCAGCGCGTCGCCGGCCGGGTGGCCCATCGTGTCGTTCACTTCCTTGAAGCGGTCGAGATCGATCAGGAACAGCGCGCATTCGCCCGGCAAGCCATGACGGCTGGTCAGCGTCTGTTCGAGCGTGGTCATCATGTGGACGCGGTTGGCGAGTCCGGTGAGCGAATCGAAATTGGCGAGCCGCTCGATCTCCGCCTGCGAGCGGCGCATCGCGGTCAGGTCCGATCCGCTGCCGCGAAAGCCCAGAAACTGCCCGAAGGGCGTGACGATCGGCTGGCCGGAAATGGACCACCAGCGCTCCTCGGCGGCATGGGCCACCTTGACCGGGATTTCCGTGAAACCCGTCCGCGCGGAAAGATGGAAAGCGAGGCTCCGCTGGCCATCCGTCTCGATCGCGTCGCTCGGCGTGGCGATCAGGCTGGCGAGGGATCGGCCGACAAGGTCGTCGCCCTTGCCGCCCATCTGCCGGGCCATGGTCTCGGACACATAGGTGAGCTTGCCCTGACGGTCCGTCTCCCAGAACCAGCCGCGTCCGAGCCGCTCGAAGTCCGCGAGCAGGGCCCGCGCGAGATCGGCCGTCATCTTGCTGGACCGTGTCGCATGAAATGCAGAGGAGCGCCGCGCGATGCCAAAGTCGATCGCCATGCCCACGAGACTGGCGATCGTGAACATGAGGGCCGCGGCGATCAGCGCGGGCGCGCCATGCCCGGCAAGGGCGCCAAGGGTGATGCCGATGCAATAGCTGACGGACAGCGCCCGCCGGCGCCCGAAAAGCCCGACCGCGACGAGCGCCGGGCCCAGGGTCGCGGCGATGAGCTTCGTGCTGTCGGGCAGGATCATCGTCGAGAGCCAGACCGACAGGGCGCTGGCGATCAGCACGGTCGGGATCTGAAGCGCGAGGATGTGGTTGGGCGGAAATGTCCGGATCGGATCGATTCGCATGCCGCCGGTGATGAGCAGGTCGCACAGCAGCGTGCCGGCCAGCGCGACCTGCACCGGCGCGCCCATGAAAAGGGCGGTGCCGAGGTTGCCGCCGAGGAAATAAAGAATGAAAATGAAGCGGGTAACGGCCAGAAGCGCCCAGCCGTTCGCGATCAGCCGGAGCGACCGGGCGAGGGAATCGACGGCGCGTCCGTCCCGCTCGTCGGCGGCGCCGATGATGGTGAGCCAGTCGGCATTGCGCGGGTCGGACTGATCCCCGGTCCGTGGACGTACGAAAGTCATGCCTCCTTATGGCCGGCAGCCCGTTGAGGAAGCGTTACGCCAGCCCTTTGCGCGGCCCGGAAACGCGCCGCTTCTTTGTCCAAAGCGGAACATGTCTTGCCCCTCCCAAGGTCCTGGGCCTAGGCTGACGTCGCGCCGGTCCGTGTCGGCGCTGGGAGATGGTGATGCGCCATATCGCGATCGTCGGGTCCGGCCCGGCGGGCTATTATGCGGCGGAGGCCTGCCAGAAGCAGTTTGGCGATGCGGTCCGCATCGACATTCTCGACCGGCTGCCGGTGCCGTTCGGTCTCATTCGCTCGGGCGTGGCGCCCGATCATCAGTCGATCAAGGCGGTGGCGCGGCGCTACGAGGCGGTGGCGCTGACGGACAATGTCCGCTTCGTCGGCAAGCTCTCGGTCGGCCGGGACATCGGCATCGCCGAACTGACGGACCTTTATGACGCGGTGATCCTTGCCACCGGCGCCCCTGCCGACCGCCCGCTCGGCATTCCGGGCGAGGCCCTGCCCGGCGTGATCGGCAGCGCGGCCTTTGTCGGCTGGTACAACGGCCATCCCGATTTCGCGGATCTCGATCCGGCGGTCGACGGGCAGGACATCGTCATCATCGGCAACGGCAATGTCGCGCTCGATTGCGCGCGCATCCTCGCCAAGAGCGAGGCGGAATTCGCCGGCAGCGACGTTGTCGACCATGCCTTCCGGCGGCTTGTCGCCGCGCGGCCGCGATCGATCACGATTCTCGGCCGGCGCGGGCCGCGGCAGATCGCCATGACGCCCAAGGAACTGGGCGAGCTGGGGCAACTGGCGCGCGCCTGCGTGCATGTCGACCCCGCCGACCTGCCGCCCGAGGCGAGCGACGCCGCGCTGGAGCCGGGCCAGCGCAAGTCCGTGGCGCTGCTGCGGGCGTTCGCGCGAACGCATGACGAGAAGGCGGTGCCGATCCGGTTCGACTTCTTCGCGCAGCCCCGCGCTGTGGAAGGCGAGGCTCATGCCGAGCGCCTGCTGGTCGAGCGGACGACGCTGGGGCCGGACGGCGCAGCGACCGGCACCGGCGAGACCTATGTCCTGCCCGCCGGGCTCGTCATCAGCTGCATCGGCTACAGGACCTCGCCGATCCCGGACGTGCCCTATGACGAGAAGCGCGGGCGGTTCGAGAATGAGGACGGCCGCATCGCGCCGGGTCTCTATTGCGTCGGCTGGGCGCGGCGCGGGCCGACCGGGACGATCGGCACCAACAAGCCCGATGGCTTCATGATCGCGGAGGAACTGGCGGCCGACCAGCCCGAACCGGCGGGCAAGCCGGGCCGGGCGGGGCTCGACGCGCTGATCGCCGCGCGCGGGCTCGAGATCGTGACCTTCCAGGACTGGCGCAGGATCGACCGCGCCGAGATCGACCGCGCCCGCTCCGGCGCGCCGCGCGAGAAGTTCGTCCGGGTGGACGACATGATGGCGGCGGTGAAGCGCTGAGGCTGGCGGCCTTCGGCGGGGGGCGTGAAGCGAGCCATGATGGACCGGAGGCGGGGCATGTCCGCGATCGGCCCGCAGGCAGGCGATCCCCGGGACAGCGAGAGGGATGGCCCATGAAATCCGGCCTGTTGAGAGAAGAACGCGGCGTCACGGCGATCGAATATGGTCTCATCGCGGCGCTCATCTCGATCGCCTGCATGATGGCCTTCTTTTCGCTGGGGCTCAATCTGGGCGACATCTTCATGACCGCGGCCAATGCCATGGGCTGATCCCGCCCGGTGCCGGGCCGTGGAGCGGCGCACGATTTCGCCGGAAGCCTCAAACGCTCACTCGACATTCATCCCGGCCATGTGAAAGAGAGGATCGCGGTCCGGCCTCACGCCGGGCCCGCGATTTCGACGGCGCTTGTGGGGGACAGCGAAGGCCGTGCCTCCCCACGCATTCTGTCGATCCGGGATCAACGCTCGCCGGCGCCCATGCCGGCGAGGCCATTGCTGTCGAAGGAAGGGGATCTGATTGTGACAATGAACTCTCTCAAGCGCGCCGCCCTGCTGGCGCTGGCCTGCGGGGCGTCCACGCCCGCGCTGGCGCAGGAGGCCACGCATCTCGCCGCGCCGGGCGCGCTGGTTCGGCCGGCGTCCGACGACGACAGCACGCTCCTCGACGTGGCGACGGACGGCCATTCCGCGATCCAGATCGACGTGATCGCGCTGGACGGATCGGACCCCATGCTCAAGCTGCTTTCCGCGCGCAATCACGAGACCGTGCTGGCGGACAATGACGATGGCGGCGGCGGGCTGAATGCGCGCATCACCTTCGATCCCGCGACCATGCCGGCCGCGCTCGACGCCAACGGGCATATCGCGCTGCGCATCGAGGATTACAGCCTCGAAGGCAGCCTCGGCAAATATGCGATCATCGCCAGCACCATCGACAAGGTCGCGCCCGAAAAGACGCTGAGCTACGGTGCCAGCGAGACGCTCGACTTCACCGATGCGCACAAGTCGCACTTCTTCGCGTTCGCCGCCAGGCAGGGCGATCTGGTCGACATCCGGCTGACCGCGGCAAAGGAACAGCAATCGTCGGACGACAGCGAGGGATCGGGCATCGACCCGGTGCTCAAGGTCTTCAATTCGCCTTTCCCCGCGATCGACCCCATCCAGACCAATGACGATGGTCCGGACGGCGGGCTCGATTCGGTCCTGCGCTTCGCCATTCCCGCGACCGGCACCTATTTCATCTCGGCCGAGACGCTGAACGACAGCAGGGGGCAGGCGACGCTGACCCTGCGCAAGGCCGAACCCCTGCCACCGCCGCCCGCCCCCACGGCGCTCAGCGCGACGCAGCTCGGCCGCGGCCTGTGCGGCGAGATCGCCGAGACCGCGCCGATGCTCGACTGGTTCGATGCGGACAAGCATTACGCGCTCTACAGCATCGCCGGGCGGCGCGGCGATGCGCTCACGCTGACCAAAACCGGCGATGTGACGATCCAGGCCGGCTACATGACGGCCGGCGGCTTCGCGGCGATCGCCGGCAGCGGCGACGGCGACAGCAGCAGCGACACGCAGCAGATCCAGTGGGCCACGAATGGCGATGTCCATATTCTCGTCAGCGGATCGGCCGGCAGCCATTACGGGCTGGGCTCGGGCTCGGCCGACCAGCTCGCGCGCTGCCAGTAACCGCGCCTGCATGCCTGCCCGGACATCGGCCACGGTGTCCGGGCAGGTGCGTCGGGGATCGGCGCCGGCGCATCTGTCCCGTCTTGAAACGGGCGTTAACCTCCTTTGAAGGTTAACGAAATTTAAACGCCCCACTCTGCGCGATAGAGGCTTCCCACGCCACCGGGGACTTTGTCGCAGGTCGTTCATTACGGAGTGGGAACATCATCATGAAGAAGCTCGCCGCCCTTTTCGCCGGTGTCTCGGCGCTCACCGCTCTCGCCGCGCCGGCCGAGGCCAATGTCGTGATCGCGAACGGCACCGTCGAGGCGCACACGATCGGCTATATCCCGTTCAGCTACACCGGCGGGGCCATTTCCATCTTCACCACGGGCAATCCGTTCGGCCCCAACATCCAGCTCCTCGATCCGATGATCCGGCTCTTCGTCGACGACGGTTCGCCGTTCGGCGCGCTGACCGGCACGCTCGTCGGCACGGCGGACGACGACATCGGGCTCGATCCGCTGCTCGGCTTCGGTTCGCTGGCGGCCGGCAGCTATATCCTGGCGGTCGGCGCCTACGACATGACCGTCGCCGAAGCCCGCTCGGGCGTCGCCAGCACGCCGCTGGTGGATGGGGACTACAGCACGACCTTCGCCGGCCTCGGCACGATCACGCTCGGCCAGAGCCCCGCCGTGCCCGAGCCGGCCACCTGGGCGCTGCTGGTCGGCGGCTTCGCGCTGACCGGCCTCGTCATGCGCCGCAGCGTCACGCGCGTCGCTTTCAGCTAAGGTGATGTCGAGGCGGATGGAACCGTCCGCCGGCTCGGCAATCACGGCAGACAAACGGACAGACGGAGTCGATCCGGGTCGAACGGAAACAGTGCTCCTGCGAAAGCAGGAGCCCAGGGCCCAGCCGAAGTGCCCTTGCGCCCTGGGCTCCTGCCTGCGCAGGAGCACAAGCCGGGTCTATCAGGAACGGACAGGCCTTAAGGAAAACGTCCGGGTTGGACGCTGGAGGGCGGTGGGGATGACCCGCCGCCCTTTTTCGCGCCTCAGCCGAGCAGCGTCAGAAGGCCGGCGATGGTCGCGGCCGTCGCCACGAGCGCCGCGGTCAGCCCATATTCGACCGCCCGCGCGCCGCGGTCGCTCTCGATCATGGGGATCAGCAGATCGGGCTTCTTCATCATGGCGCCGCCACCATGGCGGAGCGGTCCTGAGCGAAGGCTGAACGGGCCTGCCCCCGCATCGCCCTGCTTCTGCATCGGATTGACCCGGGCCACCGGGCCGACGACAATGCCGCCCGGGAGAAGGACGCAGGACGGGAGAAGGGCGATGGCGCGCAAGGTGCCGCTGGAGGACCGGATCGAGATCGAGGAGCTCATGGCGCGCTATGCCTGGGCGCTCGATACCGGCGATTTCGAGGGCTATGCCGACTGCTTCTGCGCGGACGGCTGGCTGGAGCACTGGCCGCAGGGCCGCTGCCATGGCCGCGAAGGCCTCAGGCGCGCGACCGACTCGCTCTGGTACGACACGCCCAATCATTATCTCGGCCGCCAGCACTGGATGAACCAGATCCTCATGACGCCGGAGGGCGCGGACGGCGTGCGCATCAAATGCTTCTGGTCCATCCTCCAGCATGATGTCGTGACTTTCGAAAACCGCGTGTTCGGCATGGGCACATGGGACACGCTGGCAGCGAAGGAGGCGGACGGGCAATGGCGCTTCCGGAGCGTGTCCGTCGATCTCTGGATCAACGGCCAGGTGCCCTGGAAAGGCGAGAGCCGTGCCTGGGGCACGCAGCCGACGGGCACGAAGGCCTGACCGGAGAAGGTTCCCTCGGGCGGAGACAGGCGCTACGCCTGTGCCATGAGCGCATCGACCGGACCGAAGACTCCGGCGACGCCGCACCGAAGAAGGGGATCCCGATCATGACCAAGCGCCGCCTGCCTGCCTTTTCCGCCGCCCTTGCCCTGATGCTCGCGACACCGGCCATGGCGACGCCGTCCGGGGACCTCGCACGACTCATGGACGAGCATTGGCAGTGGACGCTGTCGCAATCGCCCACCCTCGCCACCTCGGTCGGGGACCATCGCTATGACGACCAGCTCGGCGATCCCTCCGTCGCCGCCATGGACCGGCGCGCGGCGCGGGAGCAGGCCTTCCTCACCCGGCTCGACGCCATTCCCGAAACCGGCCTCAGCGATGCCGAGAAGGTCAACCGCCAGATCCTCCACCGCCTGCTCAGCGACGACATCGAGGGCAATCGCTTCGGCCAGCGCCTCATGGTGTTCACCAGCTACGCTTCGCCCTGGCAGGGCATGGCGGGGCTGGGCGAGGACACCGCCTTCCGCGGCAAGGCGGATTATGAGAATTATCTCCGCCGCCTCGCCGCCTTCCCGGCGAACAGCGACATCCTGCTGGACATCACGCGGCAGGCGATCGCGAAACATTATGTCCAGCCTTGCGTCACGCTGGGCGGCCTGGAACAGTCGATCCGGGGCGTCATCACCGATGATCCCGCCAAGTCGCGCTTCTACCTGCCCTTCGCCAAGGCGCGGCCGGGCACGGTGAGCCAAGCGGACTGGGCGGCGCTGCAGGCGCAGGCCCGCGCGCTCATCACCGACAAGCTCAACCCGGCCTACACAAAGGCCGCCGACTTCATGGTGCGCGACTATATCCCGCATTGCGCGCGCGCGGTCGGCGTTTCGGCCGAGCCGGACGGCGCAGCCTATTATGCCTATCGCGTCCGTGTCGAGACGACCACGGACCTGACGCCCGCGCAGATCCACCAGATCGGCCTCGACGAAGTGGCGCGGATCGAGCGCGAGATGCTCGATGTCGCCCATGCCGCCGGCTATGCGGACAAGGCGAGCTTCGTGCAGAAGCTGCGCACCGACCCGGCCTATTATGCGAAGACGCCGCAGGAACTGCTCGAGGCCGCCGCCTTCGTCGCCAAGACGATCGACGGGCAGATGCCGCGCTATTTCCATCACCTGCCGCGCCTGCCCTATGGCATCCGCCAGATCCCCGCCGAGATCGCGGAAGGCACCACCACCGCCTATTACAGCCCGGGCAGCCCGGACACGGGCCTTGCCGGCAACTATTATGTGAACACCTCCAAGCTCGACCAGCGCCCGCTCTGGGAACTGCCCGCCCTCACCGCGCACGAGGCCGTGCCGGGCCATCACAACCAGATCGCGCTGCAGCAGGAGCTCGACCTGCCGCCGATGCGGCGCTACCTCTCCTTCTTCACCGCCTTCGTGGAAGGCTGGGGCCTCTATTCCGAGCGGATCGGCATCGAGATGGGCCTCTACGACACGCCCGAGAAGCAGTTCGGCCGTCTCTCCTACGAAATGTGGCGCGCCTGCCGGCTGGTCGTGGATACCGGCATCCACTCGATGGGCTGGAGCAAGGAACAGGCGGTCGCCTTCATGACCGAGCATACCGCGCTCAGCGCCGCCAATATCGATGCCGAGGTCAATCGCTACATCTCGTGGCCGGGGCAGGCGCTCGCCTACAAGCTGGGCGAACTCAAGATCCGCGACCTGCGCGCCCGCGCCGAGACGGCGCTGGGCGACCGCTTCGACCTCGCGGCCTTCCATGACGCGGTGCTGGGCCAGGGCGCGGTGCCGCTCGACGTGCTCGATCACCAGATCGACGCCTGGATCGCGACGGAGAAGGCGAAGCCGGCAAGCTGAGCGGCCGGACACGCAGGAACATCCCGCTCCCCCGACCTGCACGTGCTCCTGCGAAGGCAGGAGCGCGGATTCGTTCCATCCCGATCAGGCGGCACCTCGGATCGATCCGAGTCAAATGGAAGCCGTGCTCCTGCGCAGGCAGGAGCACAAGCTGGACCCATCCGTAACGGATGGCCCCTAGAAACTCCCCGGCACTTCGCGCTGCGGCGTGGTGGGACGGGCGGGGACCAGCAGATGCGCGCCCGCGCCGATCGACTGGACATGCTCGGCCGAGGCCGTGCGCGCGGTCTGCGTCACCGCCGGGATCGGCGTGCAGGATGCGCCGCCGAGCCAGTCGATCGCCTGGCGGATCGAGGCTTCCCGCGCGTCGCCGAGCGCATGGTCGATGTCGTCCTCCGCCTTGCAGGTGGCGTCCATATAGGGCGCGAGGCCCTCATAATAATCGCCCTGCCCGGCGCTGTTCTGGAGCGAGAAGGCGATGAGCCGCAGCCGGTCGTCGCAGGCCGACTGATCGAGCGCGATCTGCCCGACCGGCTTGCCGTAGCTGTTGTCGCCGATCAACGCGACATCGGCATGGAGATAGGGCAGCATCGCGTTGATGACGAGTTCGCTCGCCGATGCCGTGTCGCCGGTCGTGATGAAGGCGATGCGCGCCGGGCTCACCGACTGGCTCTGCGGCGCGAAGCGGTATGTCTCGTTCTCGGCGGACTTGGAGTCGCGATAGGTCATCCGCGCGAACACGTCCGACGTCGCGCGGTTGCCGCCGAGCAGGTTGCCCAGCACCTGCGCGACGGAAAGCAGACCGCCGCCATTGTAGCGCAGGTCCACGATCACCTGATCGACGCCCTGCGCGCGGAAGCTGGCGAAGGCATTGCGCAGCGCCGGGTCGGCCGTATCGATGAAGGTGCGCAGGTTGACATAGGCGATGCTGCGCCCGTTCTCCTCGATGATCCGCGCGCCATAGCGCGAAGACACGGGCGTCAGGTCGTACTCGGTCTTGGTCAGGGTGACGACCCGCTCGCCGGCCGCGTCGCGGATGCGCAGCGCGCGCGTCGTGCCGGCCGTGGATGGCCCCAGCGCGTCGCTCACCCCGGCCGCGCCGTCGCTCGCCATGATGTCGCTCACGTCGCGCAGGCTGGCGGCGTCATTGCCGATCGCGAGGATCTCCGCGCCCCGATCGAGCCCGGCGTCCAGCGCCGCCGTCCCCTCGAACGCCTCGGCGACGAACACCCGCCGCGCATCCTCGTCATATTGCAGGCGGACGCCGAACCCGGCGGAATTGCCGGTGTCGTAATAGGCGTCCTCCTCGGCGATGGAGGTCACATAGCTGAAGTAGCGGTCCTTCCCTTCCGCCCGCGCGCCGGCGGTGAGCGCGTCCACATAATCAGCGAGCGTCGTATAGGCGGCGGGATCGACCGATCCGGTCAGCGTCTCGGGAAAGAGATACCATTCGTTGACCTGCGCCAGCGCCCAGTCCTCCCGGGCGCGGAGCGAGCATTGGCCGCTGGTCGGCGTCGGCGAGGGTGTGGGCGTCGCGGTCGGTGGAATATTGGCGAAACCGCCGGAGCCATCGCCCCCGCCACAGGCCGAAAGCAGAAGCGAGAGCACGGTGATCGGGACTCCCAGCGGACGACGGGTGCGATGCATGACGCAGAGCTAATCGGCCGAACAGCGGCTGTCAGTCGAAATCTGCGCTTCATGTCTCCGGATCCAGCTGTCTGGCCATATGGATCGCCGCCCGGTCATATCGTGACCCCCAGAGCCGCGCGCAGATGATCCCGGGTCCCCTGCTCAAACCGCTCGGGCCATACCGCCCCGATCCGCGCCGCCAGCGCCCGGGCACGGGGGAGGAACAGGCCGGCAAGCGCGACATGACCGGCGAGCGCGCTTTCCAGCGTCGGCGCCAGCGGCGGCAGGGCGAAGAGGGATTCATTCTGTGCGCCGGTCAGCAGGGGCATGCGGGACAACGCGCCACCCCGCGCCCACGGCGGCACAGCATTCTCCTCCAGCATCAGGTCGATCGTCAGGCGGCGCAACTGATCGCATCCCGCCATGAGCAGCACATATTCGCCGCGCCCCGCGACGACGGGGGCGAGACCGAGCACGCGCAAAAACTCGTTGACGATCGGCAGCACGGATTGAGGCATCGCGGCATAGCTGTCGGGATAGCGGCCCGTGGGTTCGGCGCCGGCGCGGTCGAACAGCCGCGTGAGCCAGCCGGCATCGTAGCGAGACAGGTCGGCCGGTTCGATCAGGCTGATATCCAGCCGCTGCCAGCCTTCCAGAACCATGTTGACGACGCGGCCACCGAACAGGGGTTGCACGAGCAGCGAGGGCGCGATCGTATCCGCGCCCGCCACCAGTTCCCGCGCCAGGTCGGCGAAGCTTCCCGGCGCGCAGAGGGCCAGCAGATCGACGTCGCTCCACACATCGCCCTGCCCCCGCCCGAGGCTGCCCGCGAGCCAGAGCGCCTCGATGCGCGGATTGGTTTCCAGCCAGCGCACCGCCCCGTCAATCAGTTGCTGCTGCTCCGGCGTCACAGTCCCCCTCCTTCTGTTCAGCCCACGGCCCGTCGTCCCCCCTCGCGTGTTGTCGCGTCTGCCCTCACCCCTCCTTCTCGGGCACTTTCAGCGTCTCGCCGAAGTCGAAGGGCCGCGCCTCGGGCATGGCGTCGATCATCGCCCGGAAGCGCGCCTCGACATTCTCCTTCCAGTTGCCATGCGTGGCGACATAGAGCTTGTTGTGGCGGATGGCGTCGACGATCATGTCGCCCACTTCGGTCGGCTCCATCCAGGTATCGGAGACGACGCGCCTGGCGAGTTGTTCCTCGCTCTGCTGGAAGCCGCTGCCGGTGCGGAACCGCTCGGGGCGGTTCTGGCCGGATTCGTGGATGCGGCTCTTGATCGGGCCGGGCATGAGCACGGTGACGCCGATATTGTGCTGCGCCATGCTGTCCCGGATGGACTCGGTCAGCGTGATGACGCCCGCCTTGCCCACCGCATAGATGGCCATGTAGCTCGGCATGGGCGTCAGCCCCGCCAGGCTCGCGGTATTGACGATATGGCCGCCGCGCCCGCGCGCGCGCATCCCCGGTCCGAAGGCCATGATGCCGTTGATCGGTCCCATGAGGTTGATGGCGAGACCATAGTCCCAGTCCTGATAGGTCGCCTGCTCGAAGGGGCCGGAGGGATCGATGCCGGCATTGTTGACGAGAATGTCCGGCCCGCCCATCACCGCCTCGCACTCCTTCGCGGCTTCGGCCATCGCCGCGCGGTCCGAGACGTCGAGGCGGATGGTGTGGACGTTGCGGCCCTGCTGGCGCTCCTCGAAAAACTGCTTCGCCTCGTCGAGATGATCCTGGCGGATATCGGCAAGGACGAGCCTCGCGCCATTGGCCAGCAATTGCTGCGCGATGCCGAAGCCGATGCCGCTCGCGCCGCCGGTGATGAAGGCCGTCGTTCCCGCGATTTCCATGATGATCCTCTCTCCGTTCCAGACTCGTGCCCTGTCGCCATCGGCCTAGCGCCGGACGGGCCTTCGCCGCAACGGCCTCCCGCATATTTTTCCGGACATAATCAACCTGGAAGCCCTGCCCCCCGCACGCGGCGAGGCGCCAGCCGCTCAGTCCGTGCGCGGATGGGCCGCGCGCCATGCGGCCGGCGCGTCGAACGAACCGCGCCAGATGCCGCGTCCCGCATCCCGCGCGGCCGCTTCGCGGTCCCGGTAACGATCCCCGCCGCCGCGCCCGAGATGAATGGCCCAGCCCTGTTCGACCAGCGCCCCCGCGATGTCCGGCACGCCGGAGACGGCGCAGCGGCTGACCGCCCGGCCATAGCGGTCATGGCCCCGCGCCTCGCACGCCAGACCGCCCCGCGCCACGAGATCGCGCAGCGCATCGCGCGCCTGCAGGCCGCAGCTCCACTGCACATCGTCACCGCTCCGGCAGGCCTGATGCAGTTCCACCGCGTCGATGCCCTCGAGCCGCACCATGCGGTCGCCGATGCGCAGACTGTCCCCGTCCACCACATAGACGGTGGCGCCGTCGGCCGTGCTGAGCCGCTCGGGCGGACCGCGCAGCAGGGCGGCGAGGATCAGCAGCGCCGCCAGCAGGGCGAGCGCGCCCAGCCGCTTCAGCCATCGTCGTCCCCGGGAAATCGTCCGCGCCACCGCCCCTGCATAGCCCCGCGCGGACGCGGCGCAATGGCGGGAGCGCCGGGCGGCCTCAGCGGCCCGGCAGGTTGCCCGCCTGCAACTGCTTCACCGCCGCGAGCGTGTTGGCCACATGGTCGCGATAGTCGAGCGCGCTGTGGACATAGACGATGCGGCCGGCCTGGCTGATCACGTAGGAGGTCCGGTCCGTGCGGCCCTGCAAGGCCGGATTGTCCGACTGCAGCGCGACCTGGTAATTCTGGATGATGCGCGGGCCGGCCGAGGCGACGGCGAACTTGCTGCGGCATTCCTCGGTCGAGAATTGCGCCAGCTTGCCGATGGGATCGGACGACATGCCGATCACGGTGGCGCCCGCCGCCTTGAACTCGTCGGACTTCTCCGCGAATTCCCGCGCCTCGGCCGTGCAGCCGGGGGTGAAGGCGGCCGGGAAGAAATAGAGCACCACCGGCCCCTTGCGGAGCTGCTCGGCGAGATGCAGGCGGAACACATGGCCGCCCAGCGCGCCACGCGTGGTGAAGTCGGGCGCCTGCGTGCCGACCTGAAGCTCGGCCCATGCGGCGCTCGTGCCCGGCGCGCCGCCGGTCGCGACCAGCGCGGCGACGCCCGCGGCGATCCATGTCCATTTGCCGAATCGTGCCATCTGCCCGCGTCCTCTCGTCCAGTTTTCGCGCGCAACGGGCTTTGCCACAGAAGCGCTTGGCCCGCCAGCCCCGAGCGGTTACGAGCGGCCATGGCGATCGCCCGCCTTGCCCTCACCGACTTCCGCAATCATGCCGACGCGCTGATCGCGCCGGCTGCGCCCATGATCGTGCTCACCGGCGAGAATGGCGCGGGCAAGACCAACATTCTGGAGGCGGTTTCCCTGCTTGCGCCCGGGCGCGGCCTGCGCGGCGCTCCCCTGCGCGACATGGCGCGGCAGGACGGTCCGGGCGGCTTCACGATCAGCGCGCGGATCGGCGACGCCATGATCGGCACGGGCACGCAGGCATCGGCGCCGGACAAGCGGCAGGTCCGCGTGGACGGGCGCATGGTCGCCGCCAGCAGCCTCGCCGATCGCCTCTCGGTAAGCTGGCTCACCCCGGCGATGGACCGGCTGTTCCTGGAGAGTCCTGGCGGGCGGCGGCGCTTCCTCGACCGGCTGGTGCTCGCGCGCGCGCCCTCCCACGCCATGCACAGCGCCCGCTACGAGGCGGCGATGCGGGCGCGCAACGCGCTGCTGGGCGAGGAAGGCCCGGCCGATCCCGACTGGCTGACCGCGCTGGAGGCGCGCATGGCCGAGCATGGCGCGGCGATCGATGCGGCGCGGCGCGCGCTGGTGCACGCCCTGTCCGACCAGATCGCCGCCAGCGCGCAAGCCCCCTTCGCCCAGCCCGGCCTCGCCCTTTCCGGCGGGGTGATCGAGGAGCCCGGCCTGCGCGCGGCGCTGCGGGCCGGCCGGGCGCAGGACCGCGCCGCCGGGCGCACGCTCGCCGGCCCGCACCGCGCCGACCTCATCGTGCGTCATCTCGGCAAGGATCAGGAGGCCGCGCTCTGCTCCACCGGCGAGCAGAAGGCGCTGCTGCTCAGCATCATCCTTGCCCATGCCGAGCTGCGCCGCGCGCCGGGGCATGCGCTGGTGATCCTGCTCGACGAGGTGGCGGCGCATCTCGACCCCGGCCGGCGCGGCGCGCTGTTCGGGCGACTGCGCGCGACCGGCGGACAGGTGTGGATGACGGGCACGGAGGCCAGCCTGTTCGAGGGCCTCGATGATGCGACGCGGCTCATCGTGGCGCAGGGCGGGATCAGGCCCGGCTGAACGGCGTGGACCGGCCGGCGCCGCTCATCCGCATGCGCGCGCCCTCGCGCCGCGCCTTTCCTCCGTCAGGCGTCGGCATCGGGCGCGGCGCCCGTCTCGTCCGCCTTCGCATCCTCGAACCAGGCCTCGACCGGGCCATTGAGCTTGATCGTCATGGGATTGCCGAAGCGATCGCGGCTCTTGCCGGCGGCGACGCGGATCCAGCCTTCCGAGATGCAATATTCCTCCACGTCCTTGCGCTCGCGCGCCTTGAAGCGGATGCCGATGCCGCGCTGGAGCGTCTCCATGTCGAAATGGGGGCTGCGCGGATTGGTGGAGAGGCGATCTGGCGGCGTGTCTGACATGGGCAAGCCCTTGCCGCAGCGGATTGTCGCCGTCAACGCCTCTCCATCATCCGCTCATGCGGACCGGGTCCCGCGCGCTCAGCGGCAGTAGCGCACCGCGTAGCGGCCCCGCCAGCGATCGTGGAGCCACTCCGTCCAGCAATGCCGGGCATGGGCGGGTCATAGCGATAGGGGTGGCGATCATAGCGGTTGGGGATGCCATCCCGATCATAATCCCTGTAGCGGCGCTCGCCGCGCCAGCGCCGGTCGTCATGGCGGCGGTCATAACGATCATAGCGGCCATCATAATCGCGATAGCCCACGACGACGCGGGTCTGCGCCGCGCCGGGCGTCGCGACCAGCGCGCCCATGGTGGTGGCAACCGCCAGCGCGGCCGCCACGATGCTCCTGCTCGGTTTCATCGTTCATCTCCCTACTCGGCAGCCGGAGCGGCCTTCCCCGGTCTGCCCGCACAGGGATCGCCCGATGGGCCTGAACCGCGCGCGAACATGTCGTTCATCCACGGACAAGGCGGGCGACCGATGCGTTAAACGGCCATTCACGGCATGCCGGCTAGGCACGGGGCCATGCGTGGACGCTTCTCCGCTTCCGGCCCGGGCGGCCTCGCCGTCGCGGCGCTGCTGCTTCTTGCGCCGGCCGGCGCGCGCGCGGCGCCGGAGGACGCGGGGAGCCTCATGGCGCAATTCGCGGCGCGGACGCGCGACGCGCTCGCCGTGCTCGATGCCTCCGCCCGCCGCCTCTGGCCCGCCACCGGCTTCGATCGCGACGCGCTCATGCGCGACCTGCAGCGCACCGGCCAGGCGATCGGCAGCGAGGCGCTGGCGCAGTGGATCCAGGTCTCGCGCGCCGACGCGATCCGCGAGGGCGTGGCGCCGATTCCGCCGGCCATCCGCGCCCGGCTGGACGGTCACTTCCCCGCCGCCCTGCTCGACAGGGTGCGCTACCGGGTCAGCACCGGCAATGCCTTCGCGCTGCCGGCGCAGGCCTTCCGCACCAATGCGGTGGCGATCACGCTCGAAGAGGTGATCCTGTTCCGCCCGGGCGAAGGCGGCGAGGCGGACCCGCGCATCTGGGCGCATGAACTCACCCATGTGCAGCAATATGACCGCTGGGGCGTGCGCGGTTTCGCGCAGCGCTACACGGCCGATCACCTTGCCGTCGAGCGCGAGGCGCAGGAGGGCGCGGCGCGCTATGCGCAGGCTGTCGCCGCCGGCACGCAGGGACGCTGAGGGCCGCCTGCGGCTCAGCGCCGCCGCATCGGCTGCCAGCGCGCGTAGCTCCAGCAGCGCCACAGCCATTCGACCGGGCCGAACCGGAACGCCCGGAGCCAGAGCGCGCTGGCGACGCAGAAGATGACGAACAGGCCGAGCGCGAAGAGATTGATCGCGGCGACATTCCACCGGCCGAGCTGCCCCAGCCCCCAGCCATACCACAGGAAGCCGCCGATCAGGTTCGAGCCCAGATAGCCGGTGAGCGCCAGCCGGCCCATCGGCGCGAGGGCGGCCTGCATGCGAGGCCCGGCGCCGCCGCCGCGGGAGAACCAGAGCGCCAGCGCCGAGACATAGCCGAACGCCATGACCGGCAGGCCGACATAAGCGGCGGTGACCAGCGCATAGGCCGCCCCTTCCGCCTCGATGCCCATGCGCCGGGTGGCGTGGACGAGGCTGAGCACGAGGCCGAGGGGAATGCAGGTCCAGGCAAGCCTGCGCAACAGCGGCCGCCAGCGCGCGACATCGGCCAGCACATCATTGCGGGCGATCCACAGGCCGATCAGGAACAGGCCGAGCACGCCCAGATCATAGGTGACGGCATAGCCGGTCTCGGCGAGATGATGGTCGCGATAATAGCGCAGATTGGCCGTGACGAAATCGAGATAGCGCGGGCTGCGATAGAGCGGGAGGCTCGGCGCCATGAAGCCGTCGGCCGCCGCCGGACTCAGGCCGGCCAGATTGGGCATGGGCGCCCGCGTCACCAGTTCCACCAGCCCCGCGAGCAGCGGCGGCACGATGACGAGCACGAGCCCCAGCCGGACGAGCGCCTTGTCCGGCAGGTCGCGGAACAGGATGAGCAGCATCCCGAGCAGCGCATAGAGGATGAGGATGTCGCCGAAGAAGAGGAAGGCGAGATTGAACAGGCCGATGACCAGCAGGCCGGTCATGCGGCGCAGGTAGAAGGCCACGAAGCCATGCCCCTTCGCCCGCGACCGCGCCAGCATGAGCCCGAAGCCGACACCGAACAGCAGCGCGAAGGCCGAGCGCGCCTTGCCCTGCAGGATGACGAGATCGAAGACGATGGCCGCCATGTCCGCGGGCCCGGCCCAGCGCAGCACCTCCGGCGCGACGAGTGCCCCGACCATGCCGATGAGGTTCATCGCGATGACGCCGTAAAGCGCCACGGCGCGGATCGCATCGATGACATGCATGCGCTGATGGGCCGGCGCGACCGGCGCCGAGTCGATCCTGTCCGTCATGTGCGAATCCCCCCGAATGCGGGCGCAGGATGCCGCAACGGCCGGCGGCCGTCCACCGGCGCGCGCTTGAGGCGCGCCGGGCAGCGCCCGCCACTCCCCGCGAAGGCGGCAATCCGGAGGCGTCATGGCGCTGCCTCCGCGCTCCGGCTTGCGCCGTTCGCGGCAAGCATGCCAGAGATGCGGCGCCCTGCTCCCGATCCCCGGCCGGGCCTTCGCGGCATGGACGCCGCTCGAAGCCCCGGCCGATGCGGGATCAGGCCGCTTCGCTCACGCGTTTGGCCTTCTTGCGCTCGTGCGGATCGAGATAGCGCTTGCGCAGGCGGATGGACCTGGGCGTCACCTCCACCATCTCGTCGTCGTCGATATAGGCGATGGCCTGCTCCAGCGTCATCTTGCGCGGGGGCGTCAGGCGGATCGCATCGTCCTTGCCGCTCGCCCGGAAATTGGTGAGCTGCTTGGACTTCATCGGGTTGACCTCAAGGTCTTCCGGCTTGGCGTTCTCGCCGATCACCATGCCCTCGTAGATCGGATCGCCCGGGCTCACGAACAGCACGCCGCGCTCCTCCAGTGCATTGAGCGCATAGCCGACCGCCTCGCCGCTGCCGTTCGAGATGAGGACGCCGACCGGTCGACCCTCGATCACGCCCTTGTAGGGGCCGTATTTCTCGAACAGGCGGTTCATGATGCCGGTGCCGCGCGTATCCGAGAGGAACTCGCCATGATAGCCGATGAGGCCGCGCGAGGGCGCCGAGAAGGTGATGCGCGTCTTGCCGCCGCCGGAGGGGCGCATGTCCGTCATCTCGGCCTTGCGGATCGCCATCTTGTCGATGACGGTGCCCGAATATTCGTCGTCCACGTCGATC